>ERZ808246.258-NODE-258-length-47236-cov-19.534961_pt1 | contig 47236 bp, 41 predicted proteins | sample MGYA00521083_ERZ808246 | MGnify/ENA primary metagenome ERZ808246 (study PRJEB31516, sample SAMN03275577) | gut metagenome | biome: mammalia-associated habitat; material: feces | host: Papio cynocephalus | place: Kenya | collected 2012-07-07 ... | reverse complement strand
TATGTCCTTGGAGAGGGACAATAAAAACTACTACTCTATAATACAAGGATGAAATGAAATGTAGAAATGTAGTAGTTAATTGAAAATGTGAATTGTGTTCACATCAGAGTTAAATCGGTGTGCAGCTTGCGGTGAGAGAGCAAGCTGCAAAGTTCCCCTTTGGCGGCGTCTTACAGGACGCTTTGGCGATCCGGAGGGCAGCGTATGCTGCCCTCCGGCGCACACAGTGGTGTGTGTCTTTGCCGGAGTTTTGGCTGAGGCTTACAGGCTGAAAGGCTGATACGGTATCCATTCAACCGTCCGACAGGCTGAGAATGTCTCCGCCTGTTTCTTTTTGAAGAGGGCAATAAAAAGAAACAGGCGGAAATAGTCCCGCCAGCCCTTGTGGCACAAGGGTTGCAAAAGAAAGTAAAAAAGAAATTTTAGCGAAATGAGGTGATCGACATGAAAAAGAACATACAAAAGAATCAACTGCGCAGCTTTGACAACAGCAATCTGCTGCGCCAATTTAGGGCTCTGAATAAGCGCCAGCACCAAGCCAGCTTTGCCACCCGCAAAACCTACCGTCAATCCACCCGCAGCATTCTCCGCTACTGTTATCAAACCTTCAACATCCAAAAAATCGAAAATATAAAAGATAAGCACATCCGTTCCTACATAGAGTCTCAGGAGGACAAAAGCGTAAGCTGCCTCAAGAAAGAGCTGTCCGGCTTCCGGTACTATGTGGATATGTTGGATCGGGACGGCAAGGAGTGCCATTTCCACGCTGATAATGACGATTTAGGCATTGGCGGAACCAAGGAGTTTCGCCAGCGCACGGCGGCAACCCCTACGGAAATTGAGCGAATCCACGACTATGCCGATACGATGTCCAACCGGGAGTTGGGGGAAGTGCTGCACACAGCGACGGATTTGTGCGCCAATTTTGGTCTGCGCAGCAAGGAGGTATTCTGTCTCAAGGTCTGCCAGATCCGCAGCACCGCCAATCAGATCCAAGCCGGACAACCGGCGTATCTGGCGTTGGATGGGACGGGCTGCAAAGGCGGTCGCAAACGGCAGATCGGACCGCTGAACGAGCAGCAGCAAGCCGCCATGGTGGACATTGCGGCGAATATCCCGCAGAGCAAATATGTCGATGATTTTCTGCTCACCGACCGCAGCGTACCCCACGCCCTGGAGAAACGCCTGTCCTGGTGGCATGGGCTGTTCTCCCGGCACGGCGAGGAGTTCAGCGACGAACGCCGCCGGGAACACCGCCCGGAGTGGGATCGCAGCGTCACGCCCCACGATCTGCGGCGTACCTTTGCAAAAGAATACTACCACGAGCTGCGGGAGCAGGGCATCCAGCCCCGTCCCGCCTTCGGTAAGGTGGCGGAGGCGCTGGGGCACGGCAAAAACCGTATGGAGTTAGCAAAGCACTACTTGGATGATGCGGCGCTGGAGGAAATCGAAAACGATCCTGCTTGACAATTTTGAAATGTTTACAACACTAACATGACAGCTTTATTTTAAGGTTGTTAATTTTTATAGAATGGAGCATAAATGCTATGCAAGGAAGAATCGTAAAACACGGGGATATCTGGTGGTGTGATCTGCCGGACGCCCCTCGTTCAAGCCATGTGACCTACGGCAAGCACCCGGTATTGGTGCTGGGCAATGAAAAGGCAAACCTGTACTCGCCGGTGGTTCAGGTGCTGGTGCTCACCTCAAAGCTGAAGCGGCTGGGGAAAACACCCTGCCATGTACTGCTGAAAACGGACTTTTTGCCGGTTCCCTCGGTGGTTTGTCCGGAGCAGATCCGCACCATCAATCGTGAGACGCTGCTGGGCACCCGTCCGCTGGGGACACTGGAAAAGAATGAAATGGCGGAGGTGTATACCGCCGTAAAACAACAGTTGGGACTTCCCAGCTAAGAGAAAACGGCTGAAAAGCCGCAAAAATGTACCACCGCCCGGATTCGAAAGAGTCCGGGCGGTGGCGCTGTAATTCAGATTATACTCACCGGCTGTGGTACTTCAATGTTCCCGGCAAAAGTCCACAAAGGCTTGTGTGATGTAGTGTCCCCGACAGGATACAATGAAGATTATTATATGAAAAAAGCTTGAAAAAAGAGTGCAGCTGATCGGACACACCGAGAAGCTGCACTCCTTGTTTTTATTTGTTTTCGCCGTCGTCGGACTTTTTAGGTTCGTTTACATTTTCGATCATCTGAGTGACCACGGTATTGAGTTGGGCGGCATTCTGAGATGTGACAACTGGACGCCCGGTATCCTCTTCGATGCTTTGCCGGACCTGACCAGCATAGCTACCGCCACGACGGGCAATCCTCTGGCTTTGTGAAAAGCCTTCCGGCTGGTGTGCCTTCGACAATTCCGTGGTTGTCGCTTCAGCCAACATATTGAGCACGATCTCCATTGTGCTCATATTGTCACGAAGATTTTCAGATGTTAGTCCCTTTAGTTTCTTATATTGACGAGTGGTCATACCAGACCACGCTCTTGTGATTTCGTCGGTCAGGATAGCATATTCACGACCCTGCTGCACTCCACGCTCCTGCCATTCAGCAGTAAGTTCATTGCGGACGCGGATAGAAAGAATACGCTGGTGTATCCAATCGGCATCATAGCCTTTCTTTTGGTAGGTTTCCAATGCACGGTCGATTGCCTGTTCCGGGTCAATGGTTTCCTCAATGCGCTCCCGTCCGACCTGAGCAAGCCAAAGCTTAAATGGTTCGGCCTTTGGAGATGGGATAGACTGAATGATACGAAGCAGTTGCTCAGTATTGGCAACATCGGTTTTGTAGTTTTTACCATCTTTTGGAGATTTCATTTTCAGTTGGTTACAATTTGTAACCAACTCAGAGCCTTCGTCAAAAAGCCTTTTCTTCATTACTTTCCAGTAATTTCTTGCGCCATCATAATCCGGTTGTTCAGTTAATATTCCAATAACATCAACAATAGAAAAATACCATTCTTCCTGTTCTTCGTCCCAAGCGGTGCGGATTTTGCTGTTTTCAAAAAGTTGAATAGACCTGTTTTCATCCATATAATTTAATTCCTCCCCAATAGGGTCCTTTGAGTTGCGGAAAGATTAGGAGCGAATAGATGCAATGATATTATCTACCAGGGTATCAGCTTCCTCTATGTGGGTCTGACTGGCTTCGACTACAAATACTGTGATTGGCATATTGTTGTCCGCAGCATAGAATAAAACGCCCTTTTTCCGTAATACTCTGCAACGCAATAGAATACATCCGGATATAGCATATACAGTTTTCTCAAAAATGTCAACAAAAGAAAACCCAAAACCATACTGAAGTTTATTTGTAGTCCCATTTTGCCAACCGGGGTATAACTTGTACCCATGTTCATTTTGGAGACAAAAAATAAAGCCAAAGACCGATTTGCGGCCGTAGGTTTTGGGTTTATCTGGAACAACAATTGTTCGTCCAACATGGAAAACTATGAAAATCAATTCTACTTTCCATCTTCAAATACAGAGTATACAATGATGAGTCTTTATCATACTGCAGTTCTGTAAATCCGTAGTCTTCGTATATCTTTTTGACCTTATCAATAGGCTTACACTCAACCATCAATCGTGAGACACTGCTGGGCATCCGCCCGCTGGGGACACTGGAAAAGGATGAAATGGCGGAGGTGTATACCGCCGTTAAGCAACAGTTGGGATTTCCCAGCTAAGAGAAACCGGCTGAAAAGCCGCAAAAAAATGTGCCACCGCCCGGATTCGAAAGAGTCCGGGCGGTGTTGCTATGTACTGCTACAATAGAAGAAAAAACGGAAGGCGGTATACGGGACAGTGGAAAGAGCATTGACAAGCGCTGCGGTGGCAGCGTATCGGCAGCAATTGGTGTCGGAAGAAAAAAGCCCCCTGACCGTTGACAAATACCTGCGGGATATTCGAGCGTTCGGGCGTTATGCCGGAAACCGGACCGTCACCAAAGCATTGGTGTTGACCTACAAATCTGAGCTGCAAGCCCGCTATGCCGCCCGCAGCGTTAATTCCATACTGGCCAGTCTGAACAGCCTGTTTGCGTTTCTCGGATGGCACGAATTGAAGGTGAAAGCGCTGAAATTGCAGCAACAGGTGTTTTGCCCCGAAGAAAGAGAGCTGACGAGGGCGGAGTATCTGCGCCTGTGCCAAGCCGCCCAACGAAAGCATAACAAACGGCTGAATATCCTACTGCAAACCATCTGCGGCACGGGTATCCGTGTCAGTGAGCTGCAATACATCACGGTGGAGGCGGCACGGTGCGGCGAGGCGGTAGTGCGCTGCAAAGGCAAGACCCGGTCGGTGTTCATTGTTCAGGCGCTGAAACAAAAATTGCTCCGCTATGCAGCGGAGCAAGGAATCAAAAGCGGAATGATCTTTGTAACCCGGACAGGCAAACCAGTCAGCCGCACCAACATCTGGCGGGAAATGAAAGCCTTGTGCGCCGAAGCGCAGGTCAACCCGCAAAAGGTGTTTCCCCATAACCTGCGGCACCTGTTCGCACGGGTGTTTTACGGTATTGAAAAGGACATTGCCAAGCTGGCGGATATCCTCGGTCACAGCAGCATCAATACGACCCGGATCTACATTATTTCCACCGGCACAGAGCACCGAAAAAGGATGGAGCGGATGCATCTCATATTATAAAAAAGCCGCCAGCCATGGCGGTGAATACATAATTGGTGTTATGTTGTAGATGGCGAAAAACTCTCCTGCTTTAGATTTGCTTTGAGCCAATTTTTGCAGCATAAAACAAACCCTCGCTGTTTCATTGTAAACGATTCTGCAGAGGGCTTGTTTGGGCTGTCGAATTTTGGCAATTCTTTTGATGAAATCTTTACTTTTCCATATCGGTGTGGTAAAATAAGGTTATATAAAGGTAGAAAATCGGCATCATCTACAACATAACACCAATTATGTTCTGAATAACAAGCAGGAGGAGTTGTATACAATGGCAATTTTCAGATGCAAAATGTGCGGCGGCACGATTGAATTCGAGCAAGGGGCGACGGTGGGTGTCTGCGATTCCTGCGGGACAAAGCAGACGCTCCCCCGGCTGGACGACGATAAAAAAGCGAATCTCTACGACCGGGCAAACCATTTTCGGCAGAACAACGAATTTGATAAAGCCATGGCGATCTATGAGCAGATACTGAACGAGGACAGCACGGATGCCGAAAGCTACTGGTCGCTGGTGCTGTGCCGCTACGGCATCGAATATGTGGAGGACCCGGCGACCCGCAAGCGTGTCCCCACCGTCAACCGGGCGCAGTTTACTTCGATCTTCGATGATGAAGATTACAAATCTGCGCTACAATACGCCGATGAGCGGCAAAGAACCATCTACGAGCAGGAAGCAGCCACCATCAACGACATCCAGAAAAATATCCTGACAATTTCCAGTCAGGAAGATCCCTTTGATGTGTTCATCTGCTATAAGGAAAGCGATAACAGCGGCCGCAGAACCCCGGACAGCGTGCTGGCAAACGATCTGTACCACCAGCTGACCCAAGAGGGCTTCAAGGTGTTCTTCAGCCGCATCACACTGGAGGATAAGCTGGGCACGGCGTATGAGCCATACATATTTGCGGCGCTCAATTCCGCCAGAGTGATGGTGGTGCTGGGCACCAGACCGGAGTATTTTAATGCCGTTTGGGTGCGCAATGAGTGGAGCCGTTATCTGGCGTTGATCAAAAATGGCGCAAGAAAGCTGCTCATCCCCGCCTATAAGGATATGGACCCCTACGATCTGCCGGAGGAGTTTTCCCACCTGCAGGCGCAGGATATGTCCAAGCTGGGCTTTATGCAGGATCTGATCCGGGGGATCGGAAAGGTGATCGGCGCCGATGCGCCGCAAGCCCCGGCTAAAGAACCCGGTGTTATGAAGAACGAAAACGGCACGGTGCGGGCACTCCTCGACCGTGGATTTATGGCGCTGGAGGACGGCGAATGGGACAAGGCGGATGAATTCTTTGAGCAGGCGCTGAATTTTGACGCCAAGATCGCCGAGGCGTATTTGGGCAAGCTGATGGCAGAGCTGCGGGTGCATCGACAGGGAGAATTGGCGAACCTTGCCGAACCGTTTGACGGCAAAAACAACTACCAAAAGGCAATGCGGTTTGGAGACGAAAAGCTGACCGGTACGCTGAAAGGCTACATCGCCCACATTAACGAGCGCAATGAGCATGAGCGACTTGCCAAAATCTATCGTAATGCCGAAGAGGGGTTGAAAGCCGCCCAAAAAGAAAAGGATTGTCTGGCAATTGCCTCAACACTGGATGGCATTGCTGAATTTGAAGGAGCAAAAGAGCTGGCGGATGAATGCCGTGAAAAAGCAGAGGTCTGCCGAAAGGACAGCATATACAATGCAGCAGTTTATCGGTCAACAAGATATGTTATTGATGCGATGAATTCGTACAGAACTGCGATAGAACTGTTTGAATCCATCTCCGGGTGGCGGGATGCGGACGAGCGTGCTGCTGCATGTAAGCAGAAACTTGAGGAAATCAAAAATGCAGAGGAAGAAAAGCGCATTGCTGATGAAAAAGCCGAGAAAAAGCGCAAAAGAATCATCGCAATTACAACACCGATTGTTTGTGTTTGCGTTGCTTTTGTAGTTCTATTGATAACTGTTATTGTTCCTACTCTAAAATACCAAATGGCAATAAACGCTATCGAGAACGGAAAGATTGTGGAAGCCTATGAGAACTTAATTGCGTTAAACGGATATAAGGATAGCGCCACAAAGGCAGATGAGATTTTTGACCGGTACATGACAGAAAAAGCGAAGGTTGCGGAAGTTGGAGACCACTTATTTTTCGGTGCATACGAACAAGATAACAACACATCAAACGGAAAAGAAAAAATTGAGTGGCTTGTGCTTGCAAAGGAGGGTGATAAAGCGCTTGTTATAAGCCGGTATATCCTTGATTGCCAACCATATAACACCTCAAAAACATCCGTCACATGGGAAACTTGCTCACTACGAAAATGGCTGAACGAAACATTTGTCAGTAATACATTCAGCGCAGACGAACAGAAGATAATTCTGAATACAACGGTTACAGGCGACGAGAATCCCAAATATAACACATCACCGGGTAACAATACTACAGACAAAGTATTCCTGCTGAGCATAGCTGAAGTGAACGAGTATTTCAGCGCAGATGAGGCAAGAAAGTGTACACCGACAGCTTATATGATTCAAGGCGTATGTACAGGCAGCAGTTATTCAGTAGATGGCGAAGCAATCGGCTGGTGGTGGCTGCGATCATCCGGCAGTTATCAGCATCGTGCTGCCAATGTCAACTATGTCGGCACGATCTATTACACCGGTAGCAGTGTCGCTAACGCCGGTGGCGGTATTCGCCCCGCTATGTGGATTGATATAAGTAAAATTCAAGAACAATAACGCAACATTTTTTACTACGAGGAGGAAACATCATGTCAAACATCGCAGACATCATCAAGTACGAGGGAGACAACACCACATTCATCTGGAAGCACCCCTGTGAGGACTTCAATTCCCTCACACAGTTGATCGTGCACGAAAGCCAGGAAGCCATCTTCTTTATGAACGGGCAGGCGCTGGATCTGTTTGGCCCCGGCCGCTACACGCTGGAGACCCAGAACATCCCGAAGATCGGAAAAGTGCTGAACCGGGCGACCGGCGACCAGACCCCGTTCCACTGCGAAGTGTATTTCATCAACAAGACCGAGCAAATGTCCATCAAATGGGGCACGGACAGCAAGGTGCAATATATCGAGCCGACCTACGGATTCCCCATTTCCATCGGCGCCTCCGGCGAGATGTCCCTGCGGGCGGAGGACAGCCGCAAGCTGCTGGTGAAGCTGGTTGGCACAGAGAATTTCCTGGGGCAGCAGAAGCTGGTTTCGTCCTTCCGTGCCTTTTTGATGACACGGATCAAGACCTATATTGCGCAGGTCATCAAGGCGAATGCCATCAACATTTTTGAGATTGACGAAAATCTGGCATCGTTCTCGGATAATATCCGCACCCTGCTGGTCCCCGATTTTGCCGACTATGGAATCGCACTGGAGCGGTTCTTTGTCACAACCATCGTCAAACCGGACGGCGAGCGGCAATATGAGCAGTTTAAGGAGCTGCATTTCCGCCAGTATGCCGATATCGCCGAGGCAAAGCTGCGCCAGCAGACCGACCTGATCCATGCGCAGACCGAGGCGCAGAAGGTGGTCATCGACTCCCAGGCGCAAGCCACCAAGCGGGCGCAGGAGGGCTATACATATGCCCAGGAGCGTGGCTTTGATGTGGCGGAGAAGGTGGCGCAGAACGAGGCGGTCGGTCAGTTCACCAATATGGGCGTGGGGCTCGGCACCATGGCTGGCGTTGGCGGCGTGGTCGGCGGTGTGGTCGGCAATGCCGTTTCCGGCGCTATGAATGCAGCAGCTGAGCCGGCGCAGACAGCACAGCCCGCCCAACCGGCGGACGAAATGGCAGCGTTCAAAGCCAAGGTGGAAAAGCTGATGATGATGAAAGAAGCCGGAATGATTACGGAAGAGGAATTCGGCAGCATGAAAGCGGAATTGCTGAAATCCATTATGTAATGACGGGGGATGCAACCATGGCAGTATTCAAATGCAAAATGTGCGGCGGCACAATTGAATTCGAGCAAGGGGCGACAGTGGGCATCTGCGATTCCTGCGGGACGAAACAGACACTCCCCCGACTGGACGACGACAAAAAAGCGAATCTCTACGACCGAGCGAACCATTTTCGCCGGAATAACGATTTCGATAAGGCAATGGCGATCTACGAGCAGATACTGAACGAGGACAGCACGGACGCCGAAAGCTATTGGTCGCTGGTGCTGTGCCGCTACGGCATCGAATATGTGGAGGACCCGGCGACCCGCAAGCGTGTCCCCACCGTCAACCGGGCGCAATTCACCTCTATTTATATGGACGAGGACTATAAAGCGGCGATTCAGTATGCCGATGAAGCGCAGCGGGCGGTTTACGAGGCAGAGGCAAAGGCAATCGACGATATCCAAAAAGGCATTCTGGAGATCTCGGCAAAAGAGGAGCCCTTTGATATATTCATCTGCTACAAAGAAACGGACGCCAACGGACGCAGAACACCGGACAGCGTGTTGGCGACCGAGCTGTACCACGAATTAACGAAAGAGGGCTTCAAGGTGTTCTTCAGCCGCATTACGCTGGAGGATAAGCTGGGCATTGCCTATGAGCCGTATATTTTTGCGGCGCTGAATTCGTCCAAGGTCATGGTCGCCATCGGCACCAAGCCCGAATACTTTAATGCGGTGTGGGTGAAAAACGAGTGGAGCCGGTATCTGACACTGATTAAAAACGGCGCCAAAAAGGTGCTGATCCCCGCCTATCGGGACATGGATCCTTACGATCTGCCGGAGGAGTTTTCCCACCTGCAGGCGCAGGATATGTCCAAGCTGGGCTTTATGCAGGATCTGATCCGGGGGATTAAGAAGATCGTTGAGGCGGATGCGCCAAAAGCCGTAACGAAGGAAACGGTTGTGATGAATAGTGGCAGCGCCAATATCGCACCGCTGCTCAAACGGGCGTTTATGTTCCTGGAGGACGGCAACTGGCAGGAGGCGGACGAGTATTGCGAAAAGGTGCTGGATCTGGAGCCGGAGTGCGCCGAGGCGTACCTTGGCAAGCTGATGGCAGAGCTGCGGGTACATAAGCAGGAAGAATTGGCGGACCTTGCTGAACCGTTTAATGACTATAATAACTATCAAAAGGCGATCCGATTTGGGGACGATAAGTTGATCGGTGCGCTGAAAGGCTGCATTGTCCACATTAACGAGCGTAACAAGTACGAACACCTTGCCAGCATATATCATAATGCCGAAGATAGCTTGAAAACAGCCAAAACAGAAAAACAATGCTTAGAAATCGCCTCAACACTGGATGGCATTGCTGAATTTGAGGGAGCAAAGGAGCTGGCCGCCAACTGTCGGGAGCAGGCAGAGATTTTCCGGAAGGACAGCATATACAATGCAGCAGTTTATCGGTCAACAGGATATGTTATTGATGCGAAAAATTCGTACAGAATTGCGATAGAACAGTTTGAATCTGTCTCCGGGTGGCGGGATGCGGACGAGCGTGCTGCTGCATGTAAGCAAAAACTTGAGGAAATCAAAAATGCAGAGGAAGAAGCACGGCGCAAAGCAGAAGAAAAGCGCATTGCTGCCCAAAAAGCCGCCAAAAGGCGTAAGAAATTCTTTGCTATTGCTACACCGGTCGTCTGCGTTTGTGCCGCATTTGTAATCGTGCTGACAACAGTTATTATTCCCAGCTTCCAATACAGAGCAGCAATAAAGGCAATTAACGACGGAAACATTATGGAGGCATATAAGAGCTTAATTGCATTAGAAGGATACAAGGATAGCGCAGAAAAAGCAGCCGAGATATTTGGTCAACTTAATAAGGAAGAAAAGCTAAAAGTCGCAAAGGCCGGCGACACACTATTTTTTGGCGCTTATGAACAAGACAACGACACATCAAACGGTAAAGAAGCTATTGAATGGCTGGTTCTTGCAAATAAGGGTAACAAGTTACTATTAATCAGTGACAAAGCACTCGATGCTGAGGTATATAATTCAACATATGAGGATACGACTTGGGAAAATTGTGAACTCCGTACTTGGATGAACGACACCTTTTTGAATGCTGCTTTCAGTGCTGAAGAGCAGGCAAAAATACAGTCTACAAATGTATCCGCAGATAAGAATCCAGACCACAACACAGACCCCGGTAATGTCACAACCGATAAAGTTTTTCTTCTCAGCATCCATGAAGTAAACAAATACTTTACTAACGATGAAGCAAGAAAATGTTTGCCTACGGTATATGCCAAAGAAAGCAATGAAAGCCGTGCTTTTGTCAGCAGTATAAACACTAAAGATAACGCAGCTACTTGCTGCTGGTGGTTACGGTCGCCCGGACAAAGACAAAATCATGCTGCTTATATTGCCGGTTCCGGATCGGTCATCGCAGACGGAAGTACTGGCATATGCGCCATCCGCCCTGCTATGTGGATCAGTACCGAAGCATAACTTATATTACAAACATAACCATCACAAAACAACAGAGGAGGAATTCATATGAAAAAATCATTCAAATTCTACGCAATATGCTGGGTAATTCTGTTTGCCGTATTCAATGCGGTGTGCTTCATTACCCCCAATGAGGTCGCCGGGATGACAAAATTCGGCGGCGCATTCTGGGCGGGGTACATATTCGTCACACTGGCATTTTTCGGGCAGCTTGCGTGCGCCTATGTTGCATTCAAGGCGGAGAATAACCAAAAGTTGTTTTATAACCTTCCCCTGATCACTGTCAGCTATACCGGGTTAATCGTGACTCTGGTTGTCGGTGCGCTATGTATGGCGCTCCCGAATTTGCCGAACTGGGTGGGAATTCTGGTATGCCTGTTGATCCTGGCATTCACAGCCATCGCCATTGTGAAAGCCAGCGCCGCTGCCAACGCCGTTTCCGACATTGACCAGCGTGTGGCAACAAAAACGGCTTTCATCCGCTCTCTCACCGTGGATGCGGAGCATTTGATGAACACGGCAAAGACTGCCGAGCTGAAAGACCTGGCAAAAAAGGTGTACGAGGCTGTGCGCTATTCTGATCCGATGTCCGATGCCGCTCTCGTCGAAATCGAGGAGAAGATGAAAAACGGGTTTGCCGATTTGGAGAATGCCGTTGAAGCGGGCGATGCTGAATTGGCTGCCTCCGTCGCCGGTGAGCTGCTTTCCTTGGTTGACCTGAGAAACAAGAAGTGTAAATTGCTGAAATGATATGGGAAACCGGATGCTACATCAAGGCAATCGCAAGCCTAATAAATGAAGAGGAGTAAACACTATGTCAGTATTCAAATGTAAAATGTGCGGCGGCACGATCGAATTCGAGCAAGGTGCAACGGTAGGCGTCTGCGATTCCTGCGGGACGAAGCAGACGCTTCCCCGGTTGGACGACGACAGAAAAGCAAATCTCTATGATCGGGCAAACCACTTTCGGCGGAACAACGAATTTGATAAGGCAATGGGCATCTATGAGCAGATTCTGAGCGAGGATAACACCGACGCCGAGGCCTATTGGTCGCTGGTGCTGTGCCGTTACGGAATCGAGTATGTGGAGGATCCGACCACCCGTAGGCGTGTCCCCACTGTCAATCGTGCGCAATTCACCTCTGTGTTCGATGACGATAACTACCGGTCTGCGCTGCACTATGCCGATCCCGCCCAAAGAGAAGTATACGAAGCCGAAGCCACTGCGATCAATGAGATCCAAAAGGGCATTCTGGCTATCTCCCAGAAAGAGGAGCCGTTCGATGTATTCATCTGCTATAAGGAAACGGACAAGGATGGACAGAGAACGCCGGATAGCGTGCTGGCAAACGATCTGTACCACCAGCTGACCCAAGAGGGCTTCAAGGTGTTCTTCTCCCGTATTACCTTGGAGGATAAGTTGGGCAGCGCCTATGAGCCGTACATATTTGCCGCTTTGAACAGCGCAAAGGTCATGGTCGTGCTGGGCACAAAGCCGGAATATTTCAATGCAGTGTGGGTGAAAAACGAGTGGAGCCGCTATCTGGCGCTTGTCAAGAACAGCAACGGTCAGAAAATGCTCATTCCCGCTTATAAAGACATGGATCCCTACGATCTGCCGGAGGAATTTTCCCACCTGCAGGCGCAGGATATGTCCAAGCTGGGCTTTATGCAGGATCTGATCCGGGGCATTAAGAAGATTCTGAGTAATGAAAAACGAAGCATACCGACGCAGGCGAATACTGTGCCAAAATCAAATGTTAAAAATTTGCTGGTCTTGGCTCAAACGGCACTGGATATGGAAAACGAGGACGAGGCTCTCAGCTACCTCAACAAGGCATTGGAGAACGATTCTTCCTGCTCGGAAGCCTGGGTGCTTAAAATGGAGCTTGTGGCACACCAAATCAAAAGGGACTCCTACCAGGAATATCGTTTGAAAGAGTTGAGCCTGTGTGAACACAAGGCATTGGAGTACGCCGCCGAAAGCACAAAAGAAGATTTGTCAAAGCGACTGAACGAAGTGTACAGTGGAGCTTTTCAAGGGTATGCAAACAGCATATTAAAAACGCTCAAAAGCAATTCGTCAGCCTTTGATATAGAGTGGCGTTCGAGTAACAACAATAAGTATATACAGAGTGTTAATTGCCTAAAAGATGCAACTGTCACTGCCTTGGGAATGAGCAAGGTTCTCCCCGCCGGAGAGGACACACTTTTGACAATGCAGCGTCTGTATAACGCCTTACACATCCGAATGGATATTGCTGACCAGCAAGCTGAGCGGCTGCGCCAGGATATGCGATACGAAGTGAGAAGCTTGGTCGCTGAAACACGAATTAACCTGTCCGAAATGAAGAGAAATTTGGAAACGGCTTTCCCGGCGGAAAACTGGGAAGTTAAGCACATCGTGTTGCCTGAGGCGTTGGGGAAAAAACCGGACACCTCATCAGACGAGCGAGGTTTGATTATAGGCGGAATCATTCTTTTGATAGTCGGTATACCAGGTTTAAGCATGGGCATAAAGTATTTCAACACTGTTCCAGGTCCGACATTTCTTATGATTATTTTATCTTTGGCAGCACTTGTAGCAGGTATAGCTTTAATAGTGGGAGCCTTTAAATCACGAAAAGACAGCATTATCGCATTAGAAAAGTACACCGAAAATGCCAAAAAAGTCGAAGAGTTTAATCGCAGATTGGAAATTTGAAAGGAGAATATCGTATGTCAAACGAGGTAAAGGACAATAGCAAAACCGAGCGCAGTGTTGTTTTTATGCAAATGAAGAACGGAATCAATGCCCATGGATTGCATGTGAAAAACGGTGTCTTTGTCTACGAGGATAATGGCCGCTTGATCAAAAGTTATCCCGATACAGGTGTTTTTGTGCTGTTTGAAGGCAGTCAAACGGTATGCACAGATGAGAAATTTAACGATTGCATTCAAAACGGCCGGACAACAAAAACTATCGTATTCCAAAGCCGCCGTGCCGCGGCACGATTTGTGTTAGGTGATTCCGGAGACACCGATAGCTGGAAATAAAATTACGCCCCGTGTAAACAGAAAACTGTAAAAAGCAGTATACCTGCGCTCGAAACAAACTTCATTGTTCAAAAAAGCATCTGCACACAAACAAACCGCCGGAGGAACATTTTATATGTTCCTCCGGCGGTTTGCCTTACTTTAACTCCTCTTTCTCCACACCATTCGCCCAACGGGGGTCCGCCATATTGACGGAGTTGTTGATCTCGAAGTTATGGAATTCCTTTCTACACGCCGGACAGCGATAGTCTCGCCGGACGGCGTGATACAAGCCAATCTCGGTTTCCCGTACCATATCAGCCTCATGCCCGCAGATGCACTGAAATGTCATTGCCGGTCACTCCCTTCCCCCAGCCGCAGGGTATATTCGTACAGCCGGAAATCAATGGCGTTCAGCGGCTCCTCATAGTTGAAAAACTCCTCGCCGCAATGCCGACAGCGATAGCTGTGGATCTTCAGAAACGGGTGCTTCTGCACGCTGGCGATCTCCTCGGTGTCGTAGCTCTTGCAAAATCCGCAAAACATCATTTGACCAGGCTCCTTTCCTTCGGAGAATACCCGGCGTCCGCTGGGGAATGCCCATAGGCTGCGGCATACCCGCAAGAATTCCGCCCGCATTTGTCACAGTGGTAATACTCCCGTGTGACATGATAAAAGTTGTCGGTTTCGGTCCGATAGGGTCTCAGCTTGTTTCCACATACACAAAACATTTTTCTACGCTCCCATCTTAAAATTGACACTGTAAAACGATGAAATCATCGTGCTTACAATGGAAGTATACAAAGAATGAAAAATTGTCAAGCAAGGTCGTGAATGTGAATGATATTCACAATCCATTTAATGGATAATCAACGCTAAAACCCGCCGCAGAGCCTGTGAAAAGCCATCACAGGCTTATTTTTGCGCCTGCTTGACATTTTTGCTTTTGTTTCTATACTTCCTTCGACGCTCACAAAAGCCCGGTTTTGCCCGGTAAAAAAGCCGCCAAAAAAAATTTCAAAAAAGGGCGATTTTTTACTTGACGACCGAACAAATGTTTTTATACTATGGGTGGCTTTGGAAAAAACTGCTTCAAAAAATCAAAATCCGGCACCAAGGATACACACAAAGCAACGGCTTTCGGAGAGTACCCTGGTTTGGGGCTTGATTGGCTGAACAGCTTTTTGTGAGCCAAAATCAACAGGAAAGGAGGGAGATTCCAATGGGTACTTTGAAATATTCCGGTGGAGCCGGGCGCTCCACAATTATAGCTACGCATAAACCCTTATATATTGAGGAAATACGCAAATCCAAAATAACGCAAAACACAGAAAACAAATTAAACAAAGGAGGAGATATATATGATTATAAACATTGATACTTGGAGATTTAAGGAAAAACCGATCTCCAGAGAAATCCCGCATATCCGTAAGCGGATGCGGGAACAGAAACTTACAGTATGGGAGCTACATAAAGCCCTGGAAAATGGGCAGACCGTGCAGCCGGCTCTATTGGATGCACACGGGCGTTTCCGCAGCCAGCAGGTATTCCTGGTCGATGTGGACGGTGGCCGCACACCGGAGAACAGTATGGAGGTATGCCGTCAAACGAACATTATCCCTGCGATGATGTACTTCACCTTTTCCAGCACTGCTGACGATCCACGGCATCGGCTGGTATTCCTGCTGGACAAGCCCATCGAGGATGCGGCACAGCGGGATGCCCTGCAAAAGGCGCTCACGCAGCTATTTGGCGGTGATCTGAAGACAAATGACCGTAAACGGCTGTTCTTTGGCGGCACACGGGTCTTCAATTGCATGGGCGGCACCATACCGCCATCAAAAATCAAAGCGCTTTTAGCGGGCAAAGGAGGTGTAAGCGTATGACACTGCTGAATCAGGAATCTATTCCAATGAATTGTTTGGCTGCAAACGATGTGGGCGGGTTCCGGGAAGCTCTGCACATCGAGGAGGGCCGGCGATTTGCCGATACCAACGAATTCTTCCATTGGCTGATCACGCAGGATATGCGGAGAATGCTGGAGGTGCCCAGCCGGTGCCGCTGTTTCTTCCACAAGGATCGGCAACCGTCGGCGAGCCTGTATATGCACAACGGGCAATCCTTATATAATTGCCACGCCGGGTGTACAGAGAAACCGCTGAGCATCATCGGACTGTACGCCAAAATGCATCATTGCAGCAATGGGGCGGCGATGAATGCACTGGTGCGGTTTTTCGATGCAGACATTGAAAATCCGGGGCCGTTTATCCCGGCCGGTGAGGTCGCTTTTCTGGATAAGAATCGGGAGCTGCTCCGCCATATGCCGGAAAAGGCTCCGGGCGCCTATGCGCTGCTGAAAACCGATCTGGAGGTACTGTATATGCTGATGAATTGCGCTACAGAAAAGGCGATGGCCTTTGAGGGCGGCGTGCAGATCAGCGCATCCGGGCGCTTCATAAACAGCCGGCTGTCCCATGAAGTCCGCCCATCCTGCACATTGGCAATGCTGTGCTACTTCGGATTGCTGCGGCGTCTGCGGCTGGATGAGATCCCTCCCCGACAATTGGAGCAGCTGGAGTGCTTTTCTGAGCAGCAATACCGGCGCTGTCTGGAGCGAGGGTTTGACGAAGAGGCAGAGGTCTACCACCGGTGTAAGCGCCGCCTGATTTCGCAGACCGTTTTGTTTCCGTATCATGCGCCGGATTTTTACGGAAGGCTGGAGGAAAGGGCGGAGCACTGGAAAGCCTTAGGCTATACAAAAAGATCATTCAGCTACCGGGAGATCGCCCTGCGGGAGAATCCGTTCTTAGCGCTGGATTGCTTTCCGCAGACGGAAAATCGAGATAAAACCAAGGAGGTGAGCGATGATGGTGTTACCCTATGAATTGACGGAAATCAAGCAGCCGGAGGGCATTATGCATACCCTGGACGCTATGCCGCAGATCATTTGGGCTAAGGATCTGAAGCAGCTGTTGGGCTGCGGGACCCATCGGATCTATGCTTTGATGAAGTGTCCGGCTTTCCCGTCTACCCAGCTTGGCAGCCGGTATTTCGTGGAAAAAGAAGCCCTGCGCCAATGGCTGGTATCGTACCGTGGCAGAAAGATCATCCTGTAATACGCATTTTCCTTGTGAAATTCGGATAGTTTAACTTAGAAAATACGCGCCGGCAGCGCAAGCTGCGGCGTAACGATAAAAGCCTCTGCAAACACTGTTTGCAGAGGCTTATTTGGTTTCTCAAATATCAATCTTTTGCGCCAGACTGCACATATCCTTTTCGGAGACATGGACATAGGTATCCACGGTAATATTCAAGGAGGCATGTCCCAGCCATCGCGAAACAACGGTAATCGGCGCCCGTTCCTCGTTGATCATATAAGTGGCAAATCCGTGGCGCAGAGCATGCGGTCCATACAGCTTATTCTTAAACTCATCATGCCCCTGTTCGATCAGATTATCCAATATCTTCCGCATGGTTTTGCGTAATGCGGAGGTATCCACCGAACCGTTTTTTCGGTTGGGAAGAACATATTCGTGACTGCCTGCCAGCTTTTTCAGCACTTGAAACGCCTCTTCTGCTGCATCGGTCATATAGAGCGTGCGGACACCGTTGGTAGTTTTCGGTGGTTTGGAAATGGTTTTACGCCTGGGATCCTTGGGACCGAGGGTTTCGCGGTTCACGACCATCTGCCGGGTCATCCGAATTTCAAAGGTTCGCTCTTTGAAATTCACGCATTGCCAGGTCAATCCCACCATCTCGCCGGAACGGATGCCGCTTTGTGCGATAATGCAGATCGCCGGTCCCCAGCGATACAGCAGTGCGCCTTTTGCATCGGTACGCATAGACTCCCGGCAAATGGTCTGCATTTCGTCGTGGGTAAAATACTTCAGTTTCTTAAGGTAATCTGCCGCGTTATTCGGAATGCGCAGACCGTTGAACGGATTGAAGCGCATATTTTCCAAAAAGTTGTTAGCCGTATAAAACTGATGCAAACAGTCGCGCATCTGTTTGCAGGTCGAATGGGAGTAGCCCTGATGGTCACTCATTGTGAACAGGGCTTTTTCGATGTCGCTTCGGGTCAAGGTGAAGATCTGTATATGCCCCAGCAACGGGACAATGTGATTGCGCACGATGCCGTCTTTGCGGTCATAAGTCGTTGGTTGGATAAACATACGGGTGGTCGGCAGCCACTTTTGGATGACATTACCGATGGTTTCGTTAACGGGACACCCCTGACCAATGTTGTTGAGATAGTCTCTATACAGATCTTCCATTAACTCTTGAGCATCCGCCTTTTTTGCCCGTTGGTATTGCTTCTTCAGAAAATAAAACTTGTAGGTAGGTTTTTTCTTTGCATTTGCAGCATGGCATTTATAGATCGTTGGCTTCTTTTTTGCGTTTTTGACCGCCATATAACTCCTCCCGACAATATTTTCCAAATCCATCATAGCACGCTTTTTCATACAGTGCAACCGTTTCCTCGACAATTTGTACCACTTTTATTAATCAAAAATCTTAAAAATAGGCATTATATTCAATTTGCTTTAGAGCAACAAACCACTCCCTCTGTACAAACAGATCCCTACAAGGAAGGACGGCTCCAAAAGCAACCCGTCGAGAGCTGCCCAACGCTACAGAGGTTCAAGGTTCTATGGGTTCTGCTCTCTTTGAGGCACCCCATTCACATCGAGAAATAGACGGATGCACATTTTTATGGTATACTTTCAATCGGATAAGTTTTGAACCTGGGTTGAGGTTGAACAAGTAGTATATCCATAAAAGGACAGGTGAAGGGCTATGCGAATACTGATCGCAGAGGATGACTCGTCGCTGCGGCGGGCGCTTGTTTCTATTCTGCAGAAAAATCACTATACGGCAGAAGCGGTGGATAACGGCGGCGACGCACTGGACTATCTGCTCAGCAGGCTTTACGATGCGGCGATTCTGGACATTATGATGCCCGTGATGGACGGTGTTTCGGTGCTGACGCAGGTGCGGAGGGCGCATAACGCCACCCCCATATTGCTGCTCACCGCCAAGGCGGAGATCGACGATAAGATCACCGGACTGGATGCCGGAGCCAACGACTATCTGACCAAACCGTTTGATATGCGGGAGCTGCTGGCCCGGCTTCGGGTGCTGACGAGGAAAAGCGATATCCAGCAAACCAATATCCTTGCTTTCGGAAATACCACGCTGAACACCGAAACCTTTGAATTGACCGCACCCGGCGGCAGCTATAAGCTTGCCAATAAGGAATATCAGACGATGCTGCTGTTTATGCGCAATCCAAGGGTAGTCATCTCCTCCTCACGGGTGCTGGAAAGTCTATGGAGCCCGGATTCCAAGGCCGAGGACAACACCGTTTGGACCTATATCTCCTATCTTCGCCGAAAGCTGGAGGCGATCAAAGCGGATATTGAGATCTGCACCATGCGGGGCGCCGGCTATACGCTGGAGGTGCGAAAATGAAAGAAAATTTGAAACGCCGCTTGCAGCTTCGGTTCGTTCTGCTGTCCTTCGCTGCGCTGCTCATTCTGCAAGCATTGATTGTCGGGTTCAGTCTGTGGCGCAATTACCGCCAGTTCACCCTCAAAGCTGATCGGACGATCCTGACGATCCTTTCAGATCCGGATTCCTCTGAGGTGGCAGATGCCCGCTATTTCACGGTGTCTTACGATCCGGGCAGCCGCACAATATCGTCCGATACCAGCCATACGGCGCTGGTCAGCCGGTCGCAGGCGACCGATTATGCCAAGGCGGTGATCGCCGACAAGACGGACAAGGGATACATCGAAAACTATCGCTATCTGGTGCATCGGGGAAAGAACGGGATCTCAATTGTTTTTCTGTCCCGCACGGTCGCATTGGATTCTTTCCGTAACAGTGCCGTATCACTGCTGATGATCTCCGGTATAGGGATCGTGCTGATGACGGCTGTTTTGACATCCGTATCCGGCAGGATCGTATCTCCGCTTGTGAAAAACCGGCAAAAGCAAAAGGAATTCATCACTTCGGCAAGCCATGAGCTGAAAACACCGCTTACCGTGATCCATGCCGATGCACAGCTATTGGAGTCGGAGATCGGCGAAAACGAATGGCTGTCCGATATACTGAAGCAGACCGAGCAGATGACCGAGATGACCCACCGGCTGGTGTTTTTGGCACGGGCAGAGGAACAAAACGAACAAGCGGTCAAGATCCTGTTCCCGATCTCGGACATTGCCGAAGAAATAGCCGGCTCCTATCAAGCGGTTGCCCTCAATGCCGGCAAGACCTATACGGAAAAAATCGAACCCAATATCCGTTACTGCGGGGATGAAAAAGCCATTCGGGAGCTGATGACCGCACTGCTGGACAACGCTTTTAAGTACGGTGCGGAAAACGGGACGGTCACGGTATCGCTCATCGCTGTTGGGCATGGCGCCTGCTTTTCGGTGGAAAACACGGCAGATAAGCAGCGAATATCGGATATTTCCCGCTTTACCGAGCGCTTTTACCGGAGCGATACCTCGGATAAGGTCAAGGGCTTCGGCATCGGGCTTTCGGTGGCGCAGGCGGTATGCGAAGCCCACAGGGGTAAGCTGACGGTGGAGCTTGTGGGAGAAAATACAATCAAGATTGCAGCTCTGCTGAAAGGCTGAAGCATTCGGCAGAGCGAAAGGAGCAGCCAATATGAAACAGAAGCTTCAAAAATGGACCGTTCTGCTGTTAGCCGCAGCATTGACCAGCGGGTTGCTCTGCGGCTGTCAAAGCAAAAAGGAGAATGACTCTGATGAAATGAGCAGCATTAGCTCAATACCGACAGCCGAATCAGGCAGCGACGGTACTTCAGCCGTAACGCCAGACGAAAACAGCGGCAAAACCACCTCGCATGAGACAAACGATTCTGCTGAGACGACAGTAAAAAACGCAGTCACTTCCAATCAAGCGAAAACGCCTACCACCTCGGCAAATATGACCAAAAGCACTGCGCCGCAGACCGAGACACCGCCAAAAGAGCACACGCCCGCTTCTTTCACGGCATGCTCCATTAACACTTCGCAGCTCGGCGTCTTTCGGTATTGGCTGTACACACCGTCGGATCCCACAGAGAATATGCCGCTGATCGTCTATCTGCACGGCGGTTCGGGGAAAGGCGATGATCTGAATTTAATTACGGATGTTGATGGCTTTCCGCAGTATTTGCAGTCGGGTCAGCTCGGCGATGTGCGTGCCTATGTAATCATTCCGCAGCTACCGGGTGCGCAAAAGGGCTGGGTCAATGCCGCCGAAGCAATTTCTGATCTGATCGGTCAGACAGTATCGACCTATAAAATCAACAAAAGCAACATCTCGCTGACCGGACACAGCATGGGCGGCACGGGGACATGGAATCTTGCCTGCACTTACCCGAATCTGTTTGCTCGGATAGCCCCGCTTTCCGGCAGCGTGCGCAATACGCCGGACATTCTCAGTAAGCTGAAAAACATACCCATTCGAGCCTTTGTTGGCTCGGCGGATACCATTGTGCCGCCCGATTCTTCCAAAGAGGTTGTTGCAGCGTTGAAAGCGGCAGGCGGCAGCGCCGAGATCACCGTGTTTGATGGCGCAGATCATTTTTCCGTGCCGAGCCTGACCTTCCTGGATACGAATATTGATCTTATCGGCTGGCTGATCGGCGGCTGACAGGACGAAAACAAGGCGTGTGAGAAATTTTCTCACACGCCTTAATTTTTGAGCCACGGTTGAGGATGCTCCCTTACTCTAAAGCTGTAAGAGGGAGGGACATCCAAACTCTTATAAATTGCTTGGAAAGAGGTCGATATGATGAAACTGAAAAAGGCAATCGTCGCTGTGTGCGCTATTCTCTGTATCGGAACGGCACTGTCTGTGACCGCATTTGCCGAGGCAGCAGCACCAATCAGGAATGGACCGACGGTGCAGAGCGTGACGATCCTCAGCGACGGACTGAAAGAAGGTCTGAAGTCCGGGCTAAAGAACGGGTTGAAAGCCGGCGCAAAGAACGGGCTGAAGAATGGCTTGAAGAGCGGCACAAAAGACGGTCTGAAGAATGGACTGAAAGACGGATTGAAGAACGGTGAGAAACGATGAAAGGAATGAATTCTATGCGTTTGGTGAAACGAATTGGCAGTATTGCTGTTGCTTCTGTGATGGCGCTTTCACTGATTCCGACGATGGCAATGGCGGCAGAAACAGATGACAGCATGAATATGTTTGAAAACAGCGACTTTATCGAGAAGGAGCAGCCGGAGCTGACCGAGGAAACGAAACAGCTCATTTCTCTCTATCAGAGAGATCCGTCGATGGAGAATTATCTGAATCTGCGTGATATCGTCATCGAAAACTACGATGCGGTGCTCGTCCGGAAAGAGGCAAAATTAGCCTCGCTGAAAGAGGAGACCGCAGGCAAGCCCGGCGGTGCCGATAAGGTTGCCGAGATGGAGGATATTGTTCAGGAAATGTACAAAACCTACTGGAACCGCATCAACAGCAGTATGCTGCGCTTTACCGACAGCCGCCTGTTGAAATGGAAGGTGTCCGATGCAGCAAAATACGATTACATCCCTGTGATGGGCGCAGGAACTACGGTGTATGTCAAGCGCACGCAGGTGACCAACGCCGAATATGCCGCCTTTTTGGCGGATACCGGCAGAACGGCACCGCAAAACTGGCTGGACGGCAGCTATCCTGCCGGAGAGGAAAACTATCCGGTGAATTTCGTCAGCTATGAGGATGCCACAGCGTACTGTGCGTGGCTTACCGAAAAGGATGGCACCAATACCTATCGCCTGCCCAACGAAAGCGAATGGGAACTGGCAGCCGGTCATATGCCCAAGGATGCCGATTTCAACTGCGGTGTGAATGACGGCAGAACGCCCGTGGATCAATATGCTGATGTGACCCGTGGTGCACACGGTGCAATAGATTTCTGGGGCAATGTATGGGAGTGGACTTCCACCGTGCGCAGCTCCGATAATGGTATATTCACTCTTGGCGTCAAGGGCGGCGCCTGGAATTCCGCCCGTACCGATTGCCGCACCGAATACCGCAAGGAAAGCCGTGCGAAAAATGAAGGGTATACAGATGTGGGTTTCCGTGTGCTGAAGATTCTGAACGGCGAAGAACCGGAGCAAAAGGTGGAGCTCGCCACGCTGGAAGCCCCGACAGTTTCTGCCGTCCGTCTCGCAGACGATATTGTACAGCTTTCTTGGCAGCCGGTAACGGATGCCGTGGAATATCAGATCTTCGATTATTGCGAAGGCACCGGTCTTGTGCGGATGTTAAGCCGGACGGCACATACCTCCTGCACACTCACCTCTTCTGACGCCGATTCCTATCGCTATATCGTGCAGCCGATCTCTTATACGGCGATCTGCGACAATGTCTCCGCAGAATACAGCGTAAAAGCAGCGGATGCCGAAGCACCGGCAGAAACGCTGAAGGCAAGAGCTGAGTACAATGTCGAGGATAATTGTCTGGCGCTTTTTTGGGAGCCTTGCGATTCTGGCGATACTTATTATGTGTATAAGTATAATCTGGACACGAAACGGCTTTCCAAGGTGAAAACAATAATCGGTAAAACCGAATGCACTTACCGCAAGGCGGAGAGCGGCGAGCAGTACTGCTTTATTGTCAGCACGCAAAAGCTTTCCAATAAGCAGGGCTATGCAGGAGCATTGTCGGCGGTCATTACCATCCCGGAAGCAAAATAAGTATTTTTAAGCGAAACGATACAACACCCCCGATGCGTTTCAGATTTTTCTGCACGCATCGGGGGAATTGGCATTTCGGCTGAAAATGGAAGCGATGGTGGAGTCAGAGCCGGGTAATACATCATAGCCGGAAACCGTATCTGTGGATACGGCTAAAGTTTGTACTATTGCAGACGGAGAATATCCGGATTTTTCGGCTGCCTTTGGCAGGTAACACCCAGCCAAAAGGCAAAGTTGGGATTTCTTCCGGTGGCAGATCGCCAAGGAACGCTGCGCCGGCAGCAAGGCGGTCCAAGCAGCGATTCAGCATCCTGGGGAGTCAGGATTACGGGCTTTTCTGTATGTTAAATTTAGGGGTGAAATATGGTACATATTGGCATCTGCACCGGTTCCTTTATGGTTTTCCGTGCTTTTTCCCCACGGGTTCCCCCGGCGGGCGAAAATAGAGAAGTCCGTAAACCGTTGGTATTACTGGGTTTGCAGCCATTTTTCCGGCGGCGGAATTCCCCACGATTTCCCCACGCATGTACAAGATTTGTACCACTTTTGCCGCAATTTTTCGGCATATTTTGCTGCATTTTGAGCTTTTTTGACAAAAAGGAAAATCCCCGAAACCCTTGCAATTGCTGGGGTTTCGGGGATTTTCTAATGGCAGGGGCAGAAGGGCTCGAACCCTCGGCACGCGGTTTTGGAGCGGCTGTCGGGAAAAGGAAAATTACCCGAACTTTCGCCGTGTTAAGGCGCTTACCGCTAGCCAAAATCGTTTTTGATGCTGTATTGATGCTATTCATTTTTTACTTCGAGAAAGGTCAAAACTTGCACCGGAGTAAACAAAGAATGCGGCAAGAAGATTCTAAAATCACAAATAGCTTATTGGGATGATTTTATCTTCTCCTTGTAGGGTGATGAGCTTATCGTAAAGACAAATAACGCCGCCCGGACCGCGCTTCACGCCCGGTATTTTATCCAGCACGCTAAAGGCGTCAATATCCCTCTTTGAGGGATCGGCGTGTTTCTTCATTTCAAGCGGATGCAGTGTTCCACCGTCTTCGATAAGCAGGTCAATTTCGCGCATATCCTTATCGCGGTAGAAATAAATCGGCAATTCCAATATGCCTTTATTGTAGTAACTTTTTATGATTTCAGACACAACGAAGGTTTCAAAGAAGGCTCCGGCCATTGCACCGTTTTTAAGAACATCCGGCGTATTCCATTTGGTAAGATAAGCGGCAAGCCCGGTATCAAGAAAATAGAGCTTTGGAGTCTTAACTGCCCTTTTCATGATGTTGTTCGAGTAGGGCTGTAACAGATACACGATGTTGGAAGCAACAAGAATGGATAACCAGCGCTCAGCGGTGGGTTGACTGATGCCTACATCACGGGCTAAAGAAGCCAGATTCAAAAGCAGACCCGTAGATGCCGCAGCGGCCACCATAAACTTTGTAAATTTAACAGTATCACCGATCTCAGAAAGTTCTCTTACATCACGTTCAATATAGGTGCGAACATAAGCACCGTAAAACATTTGCCAATCAAAGTCCGGATTTCCCCTGAGTTCAGGCATGGAACCTCGATGGATCGTATTCCACACATCATCGTAGGAGATATTGGCAAGGTCGTTTTTTCTTTCGGCAAAGTATTCACCGGTAGGAACAAACGGCGTATCAAAATCACTCCCGTAGCTTTCTCTTAGAGAAAGACCAAGCAAGGTTAAAAGACCGATTCGTCCGGCAAGAGATTCGCTGACACCCCTCATCATTTTAAATTGCTGAGAACCGCACATAAAAAACTGCCCTTTTTTGCGATCGCGGTCAAGAATCATTTTGATTTGCTCAAAAAGCTTGGGTGCTTTCTGAATTTCATCTACAAAAACGGGAGGCGGATTGTCCTTGAAAAAAGTTCCGCTTTCTTCTTCGGCACCCGCCCGAATGATCGGATCATCAAGCGTGGCCTTATGAATATTTCCCGTCAGCTTTTCGAGCATTGTTGTTTTGCCGACCTGCCGCGGTCCGGCAACAAGGACAGCACCAAACATTTTGGATAATTGTTCGACGGCTTTTTCTGCGTGCCTTTTGATATACATAAGCAGTGTTCCTTTCGGCTGATTTAACATACGATGTTATTATATACGAATCCGAAAGAAATATCAACACTTTATAAAAAATACTTTTGCTCTATGATTTCAGTTTCCTCGATGCCCAAAGAGCATATTGAGGTGTGCTGAAAAATAAATAACCGTTTTCCTGCATTTCTACGAGAAATTCCTCAATGGTAAACGGCCTGTACCCGCTGTCATGCATTTCATCATAGTATTGCTCAAGATCCTGTTCAATGAAGGCATTGAAAAATTTTTCGGTATCCTTATTAACTCTCTGTAATTCACGCAAATATTTTGCGGCTTTGGTCAGATCGCCGAGCTTGTAATAGAGCACCGACATCGGCAAAAGAAACATGGTGCTTTTTTCATCATATTTATCTGAAAGCTCAAGCGCCGCTTTTTCATCTTCAAAAAATGCTAACAGGTGCATAAGCTTGTAGCGAATGCCGAGATTATCATTTTCGCAAAGCCTTAATAAATCGTTACATTCTTCGATTGCCAGACCGAACATAGAACAATTAATCAGGGAATCCAAATATTTTGCGCGTAACCGCATATAAGGACGCGTTTCGTGAAATCCCCAGAATTCACCTATGTACTCTTCCGAAAACCAACCGTCGGCTTTCATTTTAATATCTGCCTTTTCTATAAGCACTTTATACTTTTTTAACAGTGATTCGGCAGTATTGGCGGTCAACTCGGCAACGGCTGTTTGCGCATCAATATTATCCGGTTCAAGCTCTAAGGCTTTTTTAGCATATTTCAATGCCTGCTTTTTGTTAGGTGCGGTATCAGACAACTCCAAATAATCATACGCATCTTCAGCGTCATCCTCAAGGGTATCGCTGAAAGGAATATTTTTCTGAATTCTCATAAATTCATCAAAGGCGCGTTTGAGATCCTCCTGAGTCTTTATGTCCTTGCCCTCTGCAAATTTTTCAAATTGCTCCGCTATGTTTTTGTTATTCATCAGCCTCACCCTCCTTGCTTTATGCGTATTGTACCATTGCTTTTGTAAAATGTCAATTTGTGGCCGTTTAATGTCTTTGAGCATTTTAAGCAAGGACTGATCAAATATATAAATTATTACAATCGCACGATAAGGCAAAACTTTAGGGATTGCCGCCTGCAATTCACAGTCGGCAATCCCCTTCGATAGCTTGAACGATTTTCATTCCGATTCTTTTTCTGACTTTTCGGGGGCGCTTCAGTTTGTTTTATGACGGTTTATAAGTCCGTTCCGGCAGTAATTGCTTCACCGTTATAAGTACCGATCCGCCCTTGGCTTTTGCACCATTCGCAAGTGAAAATTCCGTTTTTAAGGATCGTGCAGCTGGAATGTCCGCAGGAACAAAGGGTAAGCTGTGTGCCGCCGCAATACGGACAACCGGGATACTCGTCGGCAAATTGAATATTGCCCTTTATCGTTGCCATGTCGTATCCTTCCCGTTTTGCCGAGGTTTCTTTGATCGGGAAAGCCCATGTTATCAGCCAATCATCTCTGCCGCGTCTTTCCGCCCGCATTCCATAGGTCTTATGGCTTTCTCCGCACTTTGCCAGGACGATCACGGCTTCAGTATGCTCACTCATTTGTCTTGCCCTCGCTTTCCCCGGCATCCTTGTCAATGTAGCACATCAAAAGGGTAATATCATCGCCGCAGCCCTGCTCGCTGGTTTCACAGAGCCAGCTTTTCAGATTTGCCCCGACCACTTCGCAGCCGTGCTGCTTGATCATCTCAAAATAGTCGGTACAGGTCTTTTTGAATTCATCCCCGTTTTTATAGCTGTTGGCAAAGCCGTCGGTGGAAAGCATAAAGAGTGCCGGTGTTTTTTCATCGGCAGTTCTTCTCCGGACGACCGTGATGGCTTTTTTCCAGGCATCGGCCTTGCTCAAAGAATGCGTTTCCGTGCCGAGTATTTTGTCTGCTGCCAGCACTTCTTCCACACCGGTGTCATCGACATAGGTAATGTCGCCGTCGCCGATTTGAAATGCAAAAAGAAAGATGGGTGTGATCATAAGACCTACAAGCGTCGTGCCGTATTCTTTATAGATCTCTGCCTTATCCTTTTCACCATCGGAAGTATGCGGTACATCACGCTTGTTTTTGGTGTGTGCGATTAGCACACGCCGTTTCCATTCTTCATCAACGGCTTGTGCGACTTTGGTATCTCCCTCTCGGTTCAGGTATGTCAAAAGCAACTCGGGATCGTCCTTGTATCCCGTATAGAATTCCTGCATTACTTTACAAAAGACATTGACGGCAATACCGGAACCCGACTTGCTGAACGGACAGGCTTTGCTTCCGTGTCCGTCAGCAACGGCGAGAATAACAGAACCGTCTTCGAATTCGACCTTCTTCATACTGTCCTGGCATTCCGTCTCATTCCTTTTGTGGGAAGCACCTTGCACACTTTCGCCGAATACGATTCGTTTCATTGTGCAATCCTCCTCTCTGTGCCCTTGGCATTACCAAACATCGTTTGCTCCCACCGACGAGGGATCGGGAATGTTGTTCATATCCAAAACGAGCGGCGCATTGGTATCATTGGCGGCTCCGGTGGCGGGGGCATCCAAGCCGTCTTTCGGACGGCTTGCCGGTGCCGATACCAAGGAAGCAGCCGTGGATGCCCACTTGATCATCTTGACCAATGCCTGCGGATTGTTTGCCTGCAGGACAAGTTCACGGTTGCCGGTGAATTCCTGCAAAACATCATCGTCAGCATCCTGCCCGATAGAGATCGCAATGCGGACGGCTTTCTTGCCCCAAGGCAGATGCAGCAGCTTGTCCAACCCTTTTTTGTAATCATCCGTGGGCTGCCCGTCGGAAAGCAGAACGATAACAGGCGGCAAAGCCCTGTCTGTCATTGGGGGGATCGTCAACTGAGCCGCCAGGAGTTCAAATGCTTTTCCGAGGTCGGTGACACCGCCGGCATCCAGGTCATTCCAGGCAAAATCCTCGATATTGACCGGATCGGGGGTTACCCACGAAGCGCCCGTAGAGAATTTCAAGGTGCGTACCATCAGTTGTGCGTTGGGGTTATCCTTTGCGGCATCCGCCATTTCCGGAATGGTCGATTGGATCGCATGATTTACCGTACCGATTTTTTCTCCGTACATGGAGCCGGAGCAATCCACCAGCCAAAAGAAATGCAGGGGTCTTGTTGCGAGCTCCCCTCCGGGGCGTTTTAACTGTTCTGCCATTGTCATTTCCTCCTTGAATAATATGTTCCGACTTACTTGAATTCGCCGGTAACACGACCGAAATTGATCTGTACACCTTTTGCAATAGCGGCGCTTTTGCCGACAGCAACGGCGATCTGTATCCCATCGGGCTTGATGTATGTCCAGTTTTCTTTGCTTTCGTTTCGAATGCCCCAAAGATCGGGGTTGCTTGGGTTCTGAACGACCGTGCCGACGACCGTATCCATATCGTAGTCATCATATATATGGTGTGCATAGAGCTTGGCGTTTTTGTGAAGAAGCACGCAGCTCTTGCCGATCACGATAGATGCCGGCATCGGGACCACTGACTGACAGTTCCAGCAGGTGTGAGCCACTCCCGCAGCCGCCTTGCTTTCATCATAGAATACCTCTGCGCCGCATTTTGGGCACGGGATAATACCGGTGATCAGATTGGCGAATGTTTCCATCCACTTCTTTTCGGTGACTCTCTTGTTCGGAGCGGTCAATCCTTCCGTGAAAGACTGGGTGAACAGATCCCGAAGTGCCTGCGGATACAGATCCCAATAGATAAGCACATTGTCCTGATAGCCTTTTACCGGCCGGTTTGTCTTATTATTCGGGTCAAACACGAATACGGGGTTTGTTCCGTAGAGCCTATTCATGGCGTGGATGTCCATACATTTGATGTCGGCTTCCAACCTGCCCTCCAGCGGATGCCCCATCATGAACATATAGAACAGAAGAACCGCCAGTGAATACAGGTCGGTGTTCCTCGAGGGCTTCGCCTTGCCGACAACGATCTCGGGCGCCATAAATCTCGGTGTTCCGTAAACCGAGCTGTTATCCAGACCGTTTGCCGCAACATTATCGTTGTCGCATATCAAAACATTGCCGTTATCGGGATCGAAAAACAAATTGCCGAAAGAAATGTCCCGATAGCTGTAGCCCATCGTATGCAGCTTCTGATAGCCGCTTGTGAGATTATAAGCCGCTCTGCACAAAGCGTAGAACGAGGGCTCTGCACGGCGCTTCATCATATCCACGATGCTTTTGAAATTTTTGGGGCGCAGCGGCATTATGTAGCCAAACGGCGCGCCGTAATTCTTGAAAATAATATCCTGCGGCCAAAGGAACGAAGCATCGGGCGAGCCCTTTGCCACAAGATTATCCAGAATGGCCTTTTGCTCTTTGGTCGCCATGTGCTTGAAATACCATTTCAGGGCATAGTGCTTACCGCTTGATTCCACATCGTAAACCTCGCCCTGTCCTCCTGCGCCGAGCAGGGACACGACCTTGTACTTGGTGGAGCTTTCCGATGTGAGGAAAGTTCCCGCTTTTAACTGACCGTCCATTCCTTTTCCTCCTATCGTATCTGTTGTAATACGGCGTGTGCGACATTGCCGTCGGAAACAAACAGCTTGAGCGTTTCTTTGCTGAATTGCAGTTCCACACAGTTTTGGTACGGCGTAAGCGCAATGAGGTCTTCTGTCTTCTTGTCGAAACCGTTGGCATCCCCGACAAATATAATGCGCTTGTTTGTGATATACAGTATCCCTCTCAGCATTTCATAGTGGGCAGTATCGACCACATCCGTATTGCCGCCGCCCCTATGAATGCGTGTCCCCTTAAAAAGACCGGGCATGGAGTATCCGTTGTTTCTCCGCACATAACGCTTGCGCACCGTCTTTTTCTCATAGATCGCCTTGTCGATGTAGTGGCATTGCTCACCGCTTTTCAGGAAGATCTTGTTCGTGTTCAGAATGGGCAATCTTCCGAGCATGATCTCCTGTTTTGCCACATCGGGCAGGATGCTTGTGACGGTCGGTGTGGTCGGCTGCGGTCGGAATAAATCAAGAAATCCCATCGAAACACCTCCATTCGTTAGTAAATGATCTGAAACCGGATATCGTGGCTTCTTGCATACCGCTCGGCAACGGAAAGCCGCTCACAAAGAAGTGTAAACTTCGGGCTGACATTCTTAAAAGCATTTTCGCCAATCGTTTTTACGGCTTGCGGAATGACAAGATTCTGCAACGCTACACAGCCTTCAAACGCTCCTTCGCCGATGCTGTCGATGCTTTCGGGCAGCTTGATATCGGTCAGCGCCTCACATCCCTTGAACAGTTTATCCGAAATCGAAAGAATGGTGTCGGGCATTTCAATGCTGTCAAGGCGTTTGCAGTCTGCATATGCCCCCTCGCCGAGCCAATATACGGTTTTGGGAATTCGGATTTTTTTGAGCGCCGTTCCCGCAAAAGCAAATTTGCCGATCTGTTCAAGGGCGAGCGGCAGCGATGCGGTGATAAGCTCGCCGCACCCCATAAAGGCTTTGTCCTGTATTTCTTTCAGAGAATACGGAAAGATCACCTGCCGCAAATTACAGCAGCCCTTGAATGCGCTCTCTCCGATCAGCTCTATCCCTTCGGTCATCACCGCCTCTTGCACTTCGCATTCCGCAAAGGAGGACGGCATGATCTGCTTTACGGGCAGTCCGTTATATCGGTCGGAGAAGATAATGGTTTTCTTGTTTTGCCCCGAAAAGCCGGTAACGCCGTAGCCATCGGCAATTTTGGCATAGCGGAACAGGTCGCCGTATTGTTTTCCGCTGTTCGAGGAATTTTCCTCTTTAATGGCGGGCGCTGCGCCGGATCTTGCCTGACTGATTGCAATGTCGCAGCGCTTTTTGAGCGTATTACGCCCATAGCAAACGCACCAGATCGAAACCGCCCAATCGGCGTTTAGCCGGCTTACCCCAAACTCATCGACCATACGCTTCACATACCGATAGGCGAAGGCATTGTTGATCTGCGCAGCACTTTGTATGTCCTGAACGATTCCGAGCGTATGCACCTCGTTAATGAGATTCACCTGCATTTGCCGGTCAGGGAAATAGTCTTTCAGCAGCCCCGCCAGTTTTCTTCTGTCGCTTACGGCATCGGGATAGTCTCTCAATAACTGTTCAAATGTGTCTTGAAACATTCCAAAAACCTCCGGACAATACAGCTCTTATCATTCCACACCGAGCGCCTTGAACACGGCTTCTTCGGGCGTGGAATAAAAGATCAGACTAAATGCTCCGACAAGCTCGGAAGGCACCGTGCCGATGTCCACTGCCGAAGTGATCGGCAGCAGCACCTTCTTGGCTCCGCTGTCCAGGCAGACCTGAAGGACATTCGCAAGTTCTTCTGCTTTGAGGATCGTCCCGCTGATGCTGATCTCGCCGAGCACGGCAAGGCTGCTCAATGCGGGCCTGCCAAGCGCCGCAGAGCAAATGGCGATCAGAGTGGGCAGCGCCATATATTTCGACATGCCGATCCCCTGCAGGTCCCGGTATTCGATAATGTAATCCTTTGTGGTCGTGCTGATATCGCCGCTGATGGCATTTGCGTTGGCTTTGAGATAATTGAAAGCCGTATTGGTCGCCTCTTTTACCTCGCGGTCAGAGCCAAGCCCTGTCCGCTCGAATTTGCCGTTACCGGGCAACATCTGTGTTTCCAACCGATAAACGCCCACCAGTCCGTTTTTCCCTCTGGAAACGGTATAGATCTGCCCGGGATTGCTCATACCCTCGGGAATCAGCTTTCCGCCGCCCTGCTCCGGCACGGAAACATAGTTTTCTTCAAAAGTCTCGTTGTCGATATAGGAAAAGTTCACATCGTAGAATTCCATACCGCCGATTTTCTTGAGCTGCTCTTTGACTCTGCGGCGCATTTCAAGCGAGATGGTGACGATCTCCCTCATTTCTTCTTTGGTGTAATTTCCATCCGGATACAGAAGCTTTGTAAAGCCCGATACCATTTTCCGCACGGCGATCGTATCCCGCTGATTCAGATTGGAACCGAAACGGAAATATTTGTCGCAGGCATCGCCAAAGGGCTCTTTTCGCATTTCCCGCATAAACTCGGAAAGAAAATCCGTGATAAAGCCGTAATCGTTCGTGAAGAATTCGGGGCGGTATTTTGGAATTTCCCAACCGGGAACATAGCAGTGCATACGGTCAAGAAAAGCCGTGTCATATGCCATTGCCATCGGGAACGGCTCAAAAAGATGCGATGTTTTCAAAAGAACATCTACGCTCTGATTGATATTGCCCACAAAGACCATGGATGCGGAGGCGGCTTTTTCTTCCTTGCCGCGGGCAAAGGAGCCCGAAGCCATATAGTCCTTCATGATCTGAATGGCGTCTTTGTCCTTGAATGTGATACCCGCGACCTCGTCGAAAGCAACACAATCCCACAGCCCCACAAGACCGACCTGCTTTGTGCCAATGTTATAAAAGAGGTTGGCGACCGTGGTCTGCCCGCCCGACACAAGGATGCTGTTCGGGGAGATCTCTTTGAACAAATGCGATTTTCCCGTGCTGCGCGGACCAAGCTCGCAGAGATTAAAGTTGTTTTCGATCAGCGGCAGCATACGGGCAAGCAGCAGCCACTTTTCCCGATAGGTAAACTTGTCTGCTTCCATACCCGTTGAGCGGAGCATCAGCGTGATCCACTCGTCTTTGGTGAAAGCGGATCTTGCATTTTTGATCTCGTCAAGGTCGATGTGCGGCATTTGGATCGGTGTCAACTTGCGCACACGGATCGGGTTGACTTTCTTGTCCTCTTCTATAAACTCATATTCCAGCTGCATAATGCACCAGATGCCGCCGCACAGCAAGCGGTCATATTTCTGAACATAGTCGGGAAGAAGGGGAATGCCCTTGATGCCGAGATTGGAAAACTCCGCTTCATAGCGGTCTTCTTTTATGTTCAGATGCGCCGTGATGCGGTCGATGACCGTGTAGGCGCCTTTTTCCCGCAATACGGAAAGGATCTTCTGCGCTTCGTCGGGCCTGACATAGTTGTCCGCCAAAATGCGCTTGACATTGTTGACGCCCTCCTCGATGACCGTCGGGTCGTCGGAGCTGCAATACTGCCCAAGCAGGAATTCCAGCACATAAACCGGGACATTGGCGCCTTCCTTGATGGCTTTGGTCAAGTCCTTGCGCACGATCTTTCCGTCAAAATATTGCCGCAGCTTGCGGTTCAGCGCCGCATTTGGGTCAAGCTCTTCTGAAAACTCGGCAGCTTCTGTTTCGGGATTTGTTATGCATTCTTCCATCCGTATATTCCTCCTGCAAGCGTTTTATCCGAAAAATCCGAAATCATCGGCAAAGGCAATGTCCATCACGATCTCGTGTCTTAAGATCTCGATGTCGTTCTTATCGTCGAATGCGACAAGGTAGTATTTCTGCGATTTGTTATATTGCTTGTTCTTGAACGAGAAGCGCAGCCGGAACACCCGTTTGACGGTTTCGGTATCCTTCCTGTCCGCCACATAAAGGTTCTCGTTTGATATCTTCTCGCCGTCGGCAGCAATGAAGTAAATGCGATAGGTCGTTTCCTTCACCACATCGCTGACCGCCTCCGTCTGCACGAAGTCAAGCGTTGTGATCAGGTTGGTGATCTTGTTGGCAAGGCTCACCAGAGCGATCTGCGCCGTCTTTGTTTCTATACGCCCCTTTTCGGTCTTCACATCAATGACGGGAACGATCATTTCCTGCGGCGAGCTGCCGCCGTGCACATAGTTCATGCCGCCGCCCGCCGTTTTGAATATATCACTTCCGAGCGGGAAGGAGAGGATCCGCGCATCGCCATTGTGCAGCACTGCATCCAGCGGTAACGACGCCACGCCCTCGGTAACGACGGGCTGATCGGCAATGCAGTATCTCTTGCCTGTGTGCGTGCCCTCTCTTGAAGCGATGCTGCCGATCTTATCGCTCTCGCGCAGCTTATCCCGCTGATAAAGAAAACCGTGATCTGCCGTAACGATGAAGTGCACCGTGTTGGCGCTTGTGGAGAGCCGTTTGATCAGCGCATAGATCTCTTCGATCGCCTCTTCGCAGGCGCCGAACACCTCATTTTCGGTGTTCGGCTTATCCCCGCGGGCGTCGATCTGGTTGTGATAGATATAGACGACATCCCGCCCGGTAAAAATTTCCCGCAGCTCTGCGACCTTTTTGTTTTTGATCTCGTCGTATTGCACGCATTCGCTGTTCGGCTTGTATGCCGAAAGGAGCGCCCGCCGCTGCTTCAGGTCGTCGCAGCTTTTGCCATCTGCAAGAACCTGATCATTTTCGTCAAGCGCCAGCGTCTTGTGCGGCAGGAGCGCCGCCATGCCGAGCCGGGTATAGGACGGCAGCACGCTTTGCATCGGCGTGATCGCAGCGGTGCATTTTTCGTCTGCCTGCAGCTTCTCAAACAGGCTCTGCCCGACCTCAAAGCGCAGCGCATCGGAGATGATGACGACCGTCCGCTCTTTGGCAAAGCGGATATATTTGTCGAAAAAGTCGGTTTGCCTGACGATGCCGGCATCGCCTTGTGCGGCAACAAGCTCCCGGCTCCAATTCACCGTCACCTTGTCAAGATATTCGTTGGTGTATACATTCTCGATCAGATCGCGCAGCTTTTCAAACTGCGCAGTATCGTCTGTTTGATCGAAATAGTAATAGAAATACCGGTAGCGGCGGTCGATCTGATACCCGCTCCCAACATAGTCGTTCAGAACATTTTTCAACCCGCCGAGCGGCGCATAAACGCCCATGGAGAGCAGATGCCATGCATTTTCAAGCACGAAGTATTCGCTTCTTTTCCGGCTGCCGAAATGCTTTTGCCGCCGCTCCTTGCAGACGGCGGGGATCGTTTTGTTTCCGAGCTTTGCCCCCGTGTCCTCATTTTCGAGCCGCTCGGTGATCCATCGGATCAGAATGTCATCAATGCCGGCAAAGACACAGCAATCGACGATATCCTCCGCTGCCATTTTGGAAAAAACCGCCTTGCCGTTCAGGGCACTGTAAATGCTCTCGGAGATCTCATCGAAACGCTCGCCGTACAGATAGCTGTTCATCAGGTTATCCAGAAAGGCGATGATATTGCCCGATTTATACGACACAAACGATCTCCACGGCTGCGGCACATCGGTATGAATGGTTTTGGCGATATAGGTCACGAACATCGTAATAACGAGCTTTTCCAGAGTCGGTTTGTTATTCTGATACCCGAAAACGCTGTCCGCCTGCTGCCAAAAGGCATCCAGCAGATCATACTTTTCAAATTCGGCAAGATAGGCATTCTCCTGCAACGCGCCGTCGGTCAGCAGGCAGCGCACCACTTCCTCAAAGGCCGCTGTCTTGCTCTTGCAGAGAACGCTCATCAAAGCGACCTCGATCGTCGATTTGTTAAAGGTCTCGATTTCCAGATCATAGAACGCCTGCGTTCTTGCTTTGTTGGCGAAGAATTTTATGTAGTGCTGGATGACCGGCTTATACCGCTCATCAATGCCGAGGTCGAGGGCAAGCAGGGAAGCACGGTCGGCGAAAAACTCCTTGGAATACTTCACCGTGTCGGCAAGGTGGTTGTCCTTTATGGCAGGCTTCGCAAAGGGCGCATACACAAGATAGCTGTTTTCCTTGTCCACGCACTCCAAAAAGTGTTTGATATAGAATTGATTGTTCGGTTCGAGATGCAAAATCTTGGCGTTTTCCAGCGCCAAAGTGTCCACATCCTCTTTGAATTCGGCGTTGGCATCGTACCAAAAGACGAGCTTCCGCACCTCGCCCGCAAACTCATCGTTCAGCTTGTCGGTGATCTGTTTCAAGTTCAGCTCTGCCATATGTTCCTCACTTTATCTTCGCCAGGATCCCCAGGTTCTTCCCGTCGGCGGTCTGCACCTTTTCGTAGTTGACCTTCACGCCGTCGTCGAGGTCAATGTCGATGCGGGCGAGGGCAAGGTGGGCGATCTTGGCGTCATAGTCCTTGGTTTCCTTCAGCTGCTTTAGAAGCTTGTCCTTGCGCTTTTCGGCGGCAGCCACCTCACGGCTGACGGCGCTGTTGTCAATGGTTTCCTGCATCCGGGCGATCTCGCTTTCATACACACGCTGCATCCGGTGCAGATATTCCACACGCATATTGCCGATGGTGTCGGCATTCCAGCGGTGCATATAAACAAGCGCCTTGAAGCCGTTTTGCTTGCCGCTGTCGAACATCCAGTAGATCGGGCGCTTCTGATAGGTCTTGATATGGTCGGTGATGAAATCGTTCAAAAAATAATTGCGGATGATCCCACGGCTGGTATTGCCCTTGTTGCCGAGGGCATTTGCGACGAAGCTGAGATTTTCTTCCAGCGTATCCTCGCCGTAAACGACCCGCACGAACTCCACGAACCGTCCGACGATGTCGTCCCTGAAATATTCTTCATCGGTGACGGGAATGCAGTTGTCGTCGTCGGGTAAAAAGGTGGTATACTTGCCGGCATCCCACTCTCCGCCGGCGAAAGCCAGCCCGTCCACGTCGAGAGAATACCGCCCGAACATGCAGCCGACGGCATAGGAAACGAGCGACACGATTTCGTCGTGCAGCGTGCGGACATAGCTGCTGCCTTTCATCGTCTCCGGTACATCGTCCTTGCTGTCAAACACCCGATGCACGGTCACATCTTTGTCGGCGACCTCCGGCGTCAGCTCGTCCTGCAAGCCGTAAATGTCGATGAAAATGCGGTTGAGTTCTTCTTCATTGGCTTTGAGCTGTTGGAAGCGAGATTCGCATTCCATCTTCCAAAGTCGGTATTTGTCTGATAAGCGTTGCGGTGTCATTGTTTTCTTAATCTCCTCGTTTGGGACTGTACATAACACAGAAATTTGGAATCGCGTATTGTAAGTTATTCCTGCTAACGGGGTGGTTGTACACATTGGAACGGCTAATGGATTATTAACATTGAGAATTGTTATACCATTGCCCGAAATATGGTGTTCTTTAATGTCAAAATAAACATGCTGCTTGCGATGTGTGGGCTGGGCAATGAAGATATTGTCGAAAACACCACTCTGAATATAGAGATAATAAAGCTTTTCAAAAAATGTATTTCGTTGACATATTGTCAAAGCATCACATATCGGGTTTAACCCACAGTCAGAATATTCAGGCTCTGAAAAATACCATGCAATATGCGGAACTATTCCTACACAGCACAGCGAAACTGATTTTGCACCTTTATATTCGCCATTTCGAACCTTTTTTGCTTTTGCCTCAATTTGCTTTTCAATATATTGATCATAATTTAGCGCCGAGGGATATGCTGCAGAGCCAAATTCAAAGCCTTTCATTTGTTTGATATAGTCACTGGTTTCGACGAATGTCACTTCGAATCCCATGCCATTTGCCATGTAATCAGGGAGATTATCACCTTCTGTTGGAAGAATGTAATCGCTGTCTATGCCAGTTGCTATTGAAATAATGTTGCGTGAAACTAATTCCGAAGGGGACTCTTCGATAACAGTACCATCAACTTTGCGTGAGCAAAAGAAACTCCGTGGAAAGCATAATTCAAGCGTTGCACAATTTTCCATACGCACCTCACATTAGCGAATTCAGTTTTAAGCTCAAAAATATTCTATGCAGAATGTAATAATGATACTGATTATGGACAACACAGTCTCTATGTCAGTAATCACATTCCACATTTATTTTTCCTCATTTTTTATATTTTCCAAATAGCATTTGAATTTAGGCGTATCCCCGTATAATGCAGGAAATACTTCTTCCCATCTTCCATCTTCCATAAATGCCTGAGCAATGTCCTCGGCGAAATGGTAATCATATCGAGTGTCTTTCTCTGGAAAGATACTCTTCAAGCGTTGCTCAAATTCTGTATGATCAAATTCTCTGTGCGCATCTAACGCTTTACGCACAGTATCCATTAAACCCATGATTGAGTTGTACTGATTCTGATTCACCTCGTATTCAAAAAGAAGTTGATTAACATGCGTTTTTGATGCGACTAAGCCAATACGAAATTTTAAGAGTTCAACTTCGTTTTTAATTTCCGTAGTGCTTCTTTCAAGTTCTTCCAATTTCATTTCAATATTCATAATATACATTACCTCCTATAATTTCCACCTATTAGTTCAACTTAAGCCCCTATAATGTTTCGTATGCGCACGGTCAGCTTACGCTTTTTGCTCCCGAAGGTGAATCTATAATCGCCACATCTGGTTAGTTTAGCGAGATACTATACCCTTGCTGTGTTCCAATAGAACTTTCACATCTGAATCAGGAAGTTTATTGGCAAAACACAGGTTCCGTCCTAAACTATTAAACGATGTTCCCACTGTAACAGCAGTATAGTTTTTGAAATCGTAGGACGACAACCAAATCCTATCGTGCACCATATTTATTGCGTGCTTTAATTTGCAGTCAATCGTATTTTCGCACATGCTTTGAAGTTGTCCCCAAAATTTCTCGCACCCATGTCCAGCTGCAAGGCTATAGATGCAAAGTGTCATGATTTTATTTCGTCTCAACCACGCTGCAAACGCATTTGCATATTTCTCAGAGTCCTCGTTTTTTATTTTCAGAAAATACTTATCAATAATGACCAGATGGCAGCCCACTAACGCTTTCCCAAACTCTTTTTGAATTGCTTCAAGCGACTGATCTAATGGAGTTCCAATATCAATAGCTTGAAATTGAACAAATCTCTCTTCCATTACTACTCCTCACACCAGCGGATTTCGTTTGAAATCCCATGAAGTTTCATAGGAATCCCAATCGTTTTTACTCAATGAAATGTTTTGATTTGTGAAATAATCCACTTTTGCTTTATGATCTGGCTTAATTATCAATGGCAATTTTTTTATATGATCCACCTCATAGTTTAGTGTCGGGCTCAATATATTGAGTATTTTTGTGCAAATAACAGTATTGGCAAATCCCAATGCGTACAGCAAATTATTGCCCAGTGAGAAGACGCAACATCCTGCAATGTCAAATAAAACCCCCTTTGGCATCAATCGAGCTGAAAATGCTCCCGAACTAATTTTTGACCAAGTTACTGCCTCTTTGAAATATAATTCTGGTTCGCGCAGTCTATAATTATTATTTTTGCCTGAGAATTTTATGGCATAACCATCATTTTCCATATTGATTAAATGTTCTATATTTCCATACCATCGTCTAAATGAACCACCTTTATTGTATGGAAACCATTTATATCCCAAGCGACATATATCGCTCGCTTCAATATGACTAAACCCTATTTTATCGTATTTTACTTCATACCATAAGCGCAAAAACTCATCGACATTACCAGGAATAATACCTTGTTTTGGTATTCCTATTTCAGATAAATAATTTCCTTTTTCAAAAGCAGATACTAAATCTTTGCTCACCCAATATGCCACGGGGCTTCCCGGTATCTTGAAAAAGTTGGACTGGTCGGTTTCGTAGCGATTTGCACCTGCAAGGAACATATCCTCTTTTCCTTGCTGCGTGGTCGGCACGATCAGGCGGCAATACTCGCCTTTATAGTCTGCAATATGGCTCTTGCGGATGACAAACGATGTGGTCTGCACCACTTCGCCGCCGATCTCTTCAAACGCTCTTGCACCCAAGTGCGCCATATTGACAATATCGACTGTCAGCAACTTTGACCGCAGCTTTTCAAAGCTGGACAAAAACATCCAAGCGTGCTGCGTGATCATCGCCTGATAGCCGTTTTGCTTCGCCATCTGCCCGCAGCGTTCGATAAAGACGGCAAAAAGGTCGCTCTTGCTGTCGGGATAGTTCGTTTTTACATAGTCGGACAGCTTTGCGCTCATGCCGGAGCTGCCCATATACGGCGGGTTCGTCACCACCACATCGTATTTTTGCGCCATAACCTCTGCCTGCCGGATGATCGGGGTGATCTGATCTGGAATTTGCGTGCTGAACAGATTCGGTTCGCTATTTCTGATCTCCTCTATTCTGTCGTAGATCGCGCCAAAATCAACGGGAGCTACATCAATGATGCTTCCGTATTCCTTTGCGTTATACAGATCATCGGAGATAGAATGCAGGTCGGCTTTGATCTTCTGATCGCCTTTTGCGATATACTCGATGGCATCGGCAGTCAAAGCGGAATTATCGTCAATCACAAAAACATGGGGCTTGATATGCTCGCCGAATATTCTTCTGCTGTACTGCCGTGCTTTCATCATCAAAGCAAAATAGGACAATTGATATGCCCGCTTGTCGATATCCAAGCCGAAAAGATTGTTTTCGATGATCCGGCGGGCAGCGTCTCGCTGTGTATAGCCCTGTGCTTCATAGATCTGCATCAACACATCAAAGGCGTAAACGAGGATATGTCCGGAACCCATGCACGGGTCGATGAGTTTAATATCCTCCGGGTCAAGCTTGGCATAGTCTTCCCGCATTTTTGCAAGCTGCGCCTGCACCTCCGGCTCTTGCTCGGCCTCCTCTAAATAATACTTCCAGTTGGTCTTCAGGTCATTATTCGGATGCCCCTCCACCCACAAACGGCCGAGAGAGTTTTCCACCATATATCTGACGATCCAGTCGGGGGTGAACAGCTGCGTTGCAGCCGGAATGCGCTCTTTTGTGATCTTGACATTCTTTTTCAACTGAGCAAATGTATCTGCTTTGAGTTCCGTATTGTAATACTGATACATCCACCCGATAATCTCGACCTGTCCCTCTTTTTCCACATTGAAATCGTCCTCGGCGATGTCGTGGGTGAGGTGATAGATCACGCCGTCTTTATCGGTAAAGGAGATCGTCAAAAGCAGCTCGGAATAATCATCTGTTTTTTCGAACAGCTCCGGCAGAATGTCGTGGAGCTGGTTGCACTGCTTGATGAAGAGCATACGGAACAGCTCGTCCAGCTGATTTTCATCCTTCAGCTGCACGATCCTATCCTGCTCAAAGGGGGTGAACACAAGGTCGGTATCAAACGGGTCGGTGACAAGGTCGGGTTCGGCCTTTGCCGGGTTTTCGGAAGAAAGCACACGGACACGGGAGGGCAAGTAATCATTGACCTCCATAAAGCGCACGGCAATCAGCCGGTTGAACCAGGTATAGGCGACCTCCTCGATCACGGAGTGCAGGGCGGTGCCGTAGTCCGCAGTTTTCTCCCGCTGCCGCACCTCGCTCACAAGCGCCGCACGCTGTTTGATGGCAGCGCCCGTCACCTCGGCGTAGTTCTTCGTGCCGATGTCAAACACCTGCAGATCGCCCGTGGATTGCGGGAGCGGCTCGACAATGCCTTTTTCCGTGATGCCGAGCAGCCCCATTTTGTATGTAATTTCGCTGATGAGCTTTGCTCTTGCCCAAACCGCAAACTTTTCGATCGCTGCCTTATTCATGCTGTTTTCCTCCGCTGCCGTATTCAGAATTCAATATGGATGACGGTGTCGTCTTCCAATGCCCCGAGCAGTTTCTTTTCCAGCTCGGTGATATACCGTTTCACATCTTCGGGGGTTTCGATCTGCCATGTCTGCTCCAAGTTGACCGACTTAATGCTGATCGTCTTTGCCTTTTTCACTATCGGCGCAGGCGCAACGGGGGCAGGGGCTTCTTCCGTCGGTTCCGTGCCCGCTGCTGCCCGCTGCTCCTGCTGCTTTTTGGCTTCCGCTGCAGCGATTTGGGCGAGTATTTTATTTTCCGCCGCATTGATCTCGTTCAGGCAGCGCACCTTGAGCGCATCCGCCTCGACCTTGATATTCTGCAGGGTCGCCACATTGTTGCAGTGGATCGCCTTTTCCCGGATCTCATCAAAGCGCCGGATGAAGGTGTCGGAGAGCTGCGGTTTGCACTGCTTGTCCCGCAGCTCGTCAAACACACGGCTCCTCGCCTCGGCGATCGCCTGCAAAACCGGCTCATTCAGATCGTGCAGGACCTTTCCGTAAGCCTGGATGAAAGAGTCGAGCAGAGCGGGCAGCTTGAAGATCTCGCCATAGGGCGAGGGCTTTTGCATGATCGCCTTGACCTCGGCGACGATGCTTTCGACCTCTTCATTGACAATGAAGGTCTTGCTGTCATCATAAATGCCCATCAGCTTCACGGCACGGTCGAAGATGGCGAGCTGGTCGCCCGCAAAGAAGGTCTTGACCGGTTCATAATCCTCGGCAAAATCCAGAAAGTCGTCTTTTTTCGCATCCACTCCGGCGAAAAACTCACCGGGATATTTCATTTGCAGAACTTCCGCAACCAGACGCTTACCCGTGCGGATGACATCCATACCCGGGTATTTTGTCTGTTTGCTGTAATGCATCTCCAGTTTCTCGAGGTCGTTTTTCAGGTTGGAGGCATAGCCCATAAAGCTTTTCATCATGGCGTCGTCGTCTTCGCTGGACGATGTCACATGGAAAAGCTCTTTCATCACTTCACGGACGGACTTTTTCTGCTTTTCGTTTGCCTTGACCCGGCGCTCCGTCATCAGCTTTTCGGCATACTCCTTGCGGGTCAGGAAGCGGACGAGCTCTTCTTCGGTTTTGGAAAGCAGCGTGACCGCTTCGTTATTCACATACAGGGAGATGTCACCGTTCTTAAAAAGCTTTGCCACAAGCCACTGCACATCGGCTTCCACAAAGCCGTAGGGCGGGGCAACAAAACGGTCAAGGAGCGATTTCATCGAGGTTTTGGTGTGCCTTGCCGTGTTGATGGCGATATAGGCATTGACATCATTCAGCGCCAGCTTGTTCTTTTCTGCGGCGGCTCCGTCGAGCGTGAGCTGCTGATGGCCGCCCCTAAATATGGCGCGGATGTCGCTCTCGCTTGTCGGTGTATCAATATAAGACAGCTTGTGGAAAACGCTTGCGGCAAGCTTTCCCATCGCATCATTGATGCGGGAAACGATCTCCTTGGACGAGGACTGCACCTTATCGCCGCCCACATAAATATCCGCCGCTTTCAAGGCTTCGGCAAGGAACAGCTTTGCCTGCTCGTTATGCTCACGGAGCTCGATCTTTTTATCGGCTTTGATCTGCTCGTATTTCGTCACGGCATTGGTCGCATCAAAGCGAATGAATTTTTCGATCTGCAATGCGGAGCGGATCTCATCAAGAAATGTGCGATCGTCCGGCAGCACGACCAGCACGCAGCGGCTCTGACCGGACAGCATACGCATCGTTGTTTCGTCGCTGACCTCGTCGCTGTTCGGCGTGAGTATTTTGAGCGTCAGATAGTTGTTCTGATTTGCCTTGTAGGGCTTATCGTCCACGATCTGATCAAAACGGAAGGTATATCTGCCGTTAAAAGCAGGGTAGCGATACTGTTTTTCATCATAGAGCCCGTCAAAGATCAGTTCGGAAACCTTAGCGGTGATCTCGGCGGGTTCGATCGACTGCGCTTCCACAGCACGGTTGATCTCCTGTTCCTCGTTTGTCAGAAACACATAGGTTTCGCCGCTCTTTTGCACGAGAGTTTGACGGATCAGTCGTTTGAGGGAATCCTCCACTTTTTGGCGAAGCTCTAGTCGATCTTCGTCAATGTGCGAAACCATTAGGCTTGTGATATTCTCGACATTCGCCTTGATCTCCTTGACATACTTGATCATAAAAAGAACCTTCAGCACATCGACATCAAAACAGCTTTTTTCGTGATTCGGATTGAGATATTCATTGTCAAGGGCTTTGGAAATAACGCCCTTGTGGGAATGGTCGATGAATTCCTCCAAAGGTGCATAGAACCGATCAAAGGGAACTAACACGCCGATCTCCCGGTCCATCACGCTCATCGCCGATTCCTTAAACAGTGCCAGCATGGAGCGCTCGCCGTCCGCCAAATGCTTGCCCGAGGCACCGAAGGTACGGATAGCGGTCAGCACGCTGCCCAGCAGATTAAACTGATACGGAATGAACGGATATACGGCGGCGAAATTCTCTCTGTCGGAATAGAGCTTCTTTTCGATGCCGTCATTGAACAGGATCAGGTTCTTGATGATGGTCGCTTTTTCATCGTATAAAAGCGTGAGGGTGTCTCTTCCTGTTTCGTTTTTTTCAAGGATCCTCTTGCGGATGACCTCATCGGCGTTTGCCGAAGATAGCGAGAGGCGGGTATCGAAACGCCCTTGGATTTTGGAGAAGTCATTGCCCTTTGTTTTTGTGATAGAATCAATGTCCTGCTGGCTGGTCACGATGACCCAAGCCTTGCCGTGGCAGGCTGTTCCGAGGTCTTCGGTAACGGTTTGCAGGTTCAGCATCAGCTTTGAATCGTCGCCGATGTATTGCCCGATCTCATCGACCAAAAAGACCACATGGTGGTTGTTGCCTTTGCGGTCGATGTATTTTTTTACCAGATTGGCAAATCTTTCGATGCTGATCGCATAAGGCTCCGTCGCCTTTTCGCACCAGTTACGGGCGGCTTCTTCGCTCATGAAGCCGATCTGCGAGAGCGCTTCGACAATATCGTCCTGAATAAAATCAATGGCATAGCGCTCTTCCGCCCAGGAAGAGCCGTTGATGCCCTCAAAGGCGGCTTTGAACTCTTCGTACTTTCCCTCAGAATGCAGCCGCCTTTCCAGATCGGCAACATACGGATATGCGCCGCAGAACCCCTGCATCTCGTTAAAGGCTTTCAGGAAAACGGATACGATCGCATCCTTGGTTTGCTTTCCGGTGCTTTCGCCCTTGGAGTCCACATTGAAAAGGATCACATCGGCAGAGGTATTCGCCGCCAGCTTCATGTCGGCGAGGACCATATTGTCGCTGATCTTATTGTCTTTTTCAAAATAGTCGATGGCGCTCCTGCCGTCCACGACTTTGTTGGCAAGCAGATAGGAGAGTATTTTCAGAAAGTGCGATTTACCGCTTCCGAAGAAGCCGGAGATCCAAACACCCATCTTGTCTGTCGTTCCGACGATGCCGCGCTTATAGCTGGAAAAGAAATCGGCAAAATGTTTTTGCAGCTCTCTTGTGACCACATATTCTTCCAGTTCCTGCTTTATGTTTTCGTCTTCGCCTTGTCCGACCTTGATAACACCCTTAATATCACGGTCGATCGGTTTTGCAAAAATGTTCTGTATTTTCACACTCAGTCCTCCTCAATCCACCAGCTTGAAAGCACGATAGTAGTTATCGTCTTTGATCTCATTAAACAGGATAAGCTCCTGCCCGTCGTATTTTCCGGGATAGAACATCACCACCGGAACGGTGTCGATCACCTGATGCAAGTTATTCAGCACCGTGTGAGAGCGGATGATCGGAAAGCACTTTCCGATACCGACGAGGAACACGATGGCTTTTTCGGGGATCCTCTCTTTGATATATTCCACGATCAGCCCGTCGGTGGAATTGATCCGCATCAGATTGGCTACGGCAACGCTGACTTTTTGAAAGCCTTTCTTTTTTTCCATGTCGTAGCACTTTTCCAAATATCCTTTTTCATTCAGAATGGAAATGACGATCTCATAGAGATCAAAAACAGCGATCGTATACTCGTCTTCGGAGCTCTCGTTCTTTTTTTGTATGTATTCGATGCGCTCCCGCACATACAGCTCTTCCTCCGGGGGATAGTCAAAGATGTAGTAGCCCACTTCGTTTCCGAGCCCTTTGTTTTCACGAAACGACGGCTTCTTGATCATTTCTTCCGCTTTGTCAAAGCGTTCTGCCAGTGTGTTCACCTCAGAATCCCCCCGTTATTGCTTTTAGGATGGAAGTGTCGCCGCTTGTTTCCAGATAGTGTTCGAGCGCCGGATCGAGAAGCGGCGGCGTTATGGTTTTCTTTTTATCCGCTACCGTCAATAGATTTGCATCGGTCAAAAAATTGAAGTAGCAAGAACATACTCGCTTTTTGGTCGCATCTGTCCAGCCGGCAACCGTTTCGCTTTGAATTTCTTTATTGCGAAAGAATATCTTTGCATCCGACAGCTCAAGTGTTTGCGTTCCGAGGATGATCTTTTCTCTGTAAACCTCGTTGACGAACGCAAAGAATAGCCTGTCCTGACGAAGCACACAAATGAGATCCAGAAGCTTCTGTGTTGCCGGATCGGAAGCAAAGAACAGGGCAATGCCCTCACGGTCGATATAGTCTGCACGGTTTGATAGGTAGCCGAAGATCCGTTTAGCTCTGTATGCATTGGGAGCACCAAAAAGGTTTTTCTCTGTCACCGATATTTTGATTTCTTCCGGCAAATGCCCTTCGGAAAGGAGTTTCAAATATTTCTTAAACTCAACAAACCAAAAGGATTGCGACATTATGCCCGCTGAGTAAACGAGCGTATCGTTGCGGTTTTGCCTCGTATCTGCCATTCGTATTCCTCGTTTCCTGATTTAAGAAAATATTTTAAAACCGGATAACATAATACTGATTATGTTGCA
>ERZ808246.257-NODE-257-length-47266-cov-5.989282_pt1 | contig 47266 bp, 34 predicted proteins | sample MGYA00521083_ERZ808246 | MGnify/ENA primary metagenome ERZ808246 (study PRJEB31516, sample SAMN03275577) | gut metagenome | biome: mammalia-associated habitat; material: feces | host: Papio cynocephalus | place: Kenya | collected 2012-07-07 ... | reverse complement strand
GTCTATGTCCAGCTCGACAGGATTCTTCAGGAATACGACATGGCAAACGACAAGCGCTCGGTCGTCGAGACAAAGGTTCAGAACATCCAGGCGGAAGTGAACAGAAGAGGGAAGAAGCTTGAGAAGGACATAAATGATTTCCAGGACAAGATGCAGAAGGGTCTGATGACCCGTTCAGTTGCCGAAGTACAACAGCAGAAGCTTCAGAAGGCGCAGGACGACTTCAACATCTACGCTCAGCAGAAGCAGAACGAGATTAATGAAGAGCAGATTGTCATGATGAACCAGCTCGCCGACGCAATCAAGACATGGCTCGACAAATACAACGAGACAATGGGTTACGCGATGATTCTCACCAATCAGGGCGGCGCTCCCGTAATCACTGGGGACGCGACTCTCGACATCACCGATGAAGTGATTGCCGGACTCAATGAGGAATATGTCGCAACTAAAGCGAAGAAATAATTGAAAATAGCGCTGCTGTCCTGCTTTTACCCTTACAGAGGAGGGATTTCCCAGTTCAACGCCTGCCTTTATGAAGAACTGGGCAAGACAAATGATGTCAGAGCCTTCAACTTTTCGAGGCAATATCCTGAATTTCTCTTTCCGGGCAAGACGCAGAAAGTGACGGAGGACGACGAGGCCGTGCCGGTGCGGAGCACATCCGTACTGGACACGGCCAATCCTTTTTCCTACCTGAGGACGGTGCGCGAGATACGACGGTGGAAGCCGGATCTGCTGATTGTACGCTACTGGATGAGCTGGTTCGCCCCCTCACTCGGATATGTCTGCCGGAGGATGAGGCGAGACTGCAAGGTCATAGGAATACTCGACAATGTGGTTCCGCACGAGCCCCACTTCTTCGACGCACCGCTCACAAAATATTTTCTTTCCGGCTGCGACGGCTATGTCACCCTGTGCGAGGCCGTGGCGGAAGACCTGCTGAGACTGAAACCGAAAGCCGGGTTCACCGTCATCCAGCACCCGCTATACTCCCACTTCGGGAAAAAGATGCCCCGCGAGGAAGCCCTAAGGCGTCTCGGGCTTGCTCCCGGGAAGAAGAATCTGCTGTTCTTCGGACTCATCCGGGAATACAAAGGGCTCGACATACTGCTTGAGGCATTCGCGGGACTGGATGACAGCTACCAGCTGATAATCGCCGGAGAGCCGTACGGGAGCTTTGAAAGATATCAGAGGATTATCGACGCGATTCCTGACGGAGAGAAAAGAATCTCAAAGAATCTCAGCTACATAAAGGATTCAGAGGTCTCGGTCTATTTTTCCGCGGCGGATCTCACGGTGCTCCCCTACCGCAGCGCCACACAAAGCGGAATCAGCTCAGTGTCCTACCATTTCGAGGTGCCTATGGTCGTCACTGACGTCGGGGGGCTCAAGGAGACAATCGGGGACAGGGGCACAGGCATTGTGGCTCCGGAGGCGACGCCTGAGGCAATACGGGAGGAAATCATACGCTACTTTGCGGAACCGTGGCTGAAGGAGGAGTTCGTGGAAAGAATAAGAATGGAAAAGGAGCGGCTGTCATGGAAGAGCTTTGCGGACAGGCTTCTTGAATTTGCAAGCATGATATAATGGCTTGGCGACTTTATTTCTGAAGAAGGTATACGGGTGAGCGAATGACACGGCTGATTAGAAATAACAAATTAAAAAGAAAGGGAAATATATGAATACACGTGGAATACTCGGCATAATGTTTCTGTCCGTCGCGTTGGCGTCGGTCTCGCCTGCATTCGCGCAGGAAAATTACGTGGCGCCGCCTGTCACCGTCTCCAAGGAGAGGATAAAGGTGAACGGCCGACTGTGCTATTCCCATGTGGTTCTTGAAAAACAGACACTATTCTCAATAAGCAAAGCATACGGGGTGAGCATCGAGGACATCTACAAATACAATCCGGACGTGAAGAAGAACGGCCTCAAGAAGAACTCGATAATCGTCATACCTGCGGCGGAAGAGCTGGAGAAGCCGTCGAAGGCCGCAAAGAAGGTCAGAAATGAGGAAAGCAAGGTGAAGGACGAGACTGTCCGAACGACTGTCGCAGAAAAGCCTAAGGAGGAAATTTCCTCGGTCACGACAGAAGAGAATGCGGGGAATGAGCCGGAAAAGAAGGTCGAGCCGAAGATTCACACAGTGAAATGGTATGAGACGATTGAGACCATAGCTGCAAAATATGGAGTCGAGGTCCAAGACATCATGAAGGCCAACGGCCTCAAGGACAAGGAACTGAAGTCACGGCAGAAATTAGTGATTCCGTCCAGTCCCACCGCCGCCGGACAGAATGCTCCGGAACAGCTTGTGGCGGAAGAACCACAGAACGTGGAAAACGATGGCAGGACGGACTCTGGAAACAATGCCTCGGGAAATGACGCCGCTTCCGAAACGTCAGACAAAGCCAATAGTTCAGACCAGACGGCGACGTATTCATCAAAGAACAGCGTAAACATAGCCATTGTGATGCCTTTCATGGCAGGAACAGAAAAGCCGAGTTCTTCATCAATGGACTTCTACTGCGGCGCGCTGCTCGCGGCAAGGGATCTCGGTAACGACGGGACAGACGTGAACATAGATGTTTATGACGCCGACGACAGAAGCCGGGAAATCACTGCCGAGAAGACTTCCGGAGTTGATTTCATCGTCGGGCCGCTCTCCCCTGATGACATACGCAGAACATACGCGGCCGTAGGCAGCGGCAAGGTGCTCATTTCACCGCTTGACCAGAAGGTAGCGGGGATGACGTCGGAATATCAGAAACTGATTCAAGTGCCCACGCCACATGACTTCCAGTATGCGGATCTTGCCCAATGGATTGCAGACGAGACCAAAGACGGAGACAAGACCATACTTGTTACAGAGAAAGGTGCAAGAAGCAGCGATGCGATGACAAGTCTCGTGAACATGATTGACCTCTCCGGAATAAAGTACACGCCAATCACATATAGCATTCTCGAAGGGCGCGACATCATCGAAAGTCTGAAAAAAGCGACCGTCGAAGGCGACAGGCACACCAACAGATTCATCGTGGCTTCAGAAAGCGAGGCATTCGTGAACGATGTTTTCAGGAACATCAGCCTGCTTTCCCGTGAAGACCGTCTGGTCGAGATTTTCTGTCATTCAAAGGTGCGCGGGTATGACATTGAGGTGGAGAGCCTGCACAACAACGACCTGCATGTGAGTCTCGCCTACTACATCGATTACAATTCGCCGGATGTCATACGTTTTGTCAAGCAGTATCGTGCCCTTTTCAACACCGAGCCGACACAGTTCAGTTTCCAGGGGTATGACATTGTGAAATACTTCGCCGGTCTCTGCGCCGAATACGGAGACAACTGGTTCAATGCCCTCGGCAGTGCCAGGAAGACCATGCTGCAGACCACATTCGACTTCCGCGACGGCTCCCGCATCAACGAAGGTGTCCGCCGCATAGAATACGAGCCTAATTATTTGATAAAAGTTCTTTAGCGTTAGAAATCGCTGCTTCAGAAATCTTTGAGCCGCTGAGCATGCGAGCGAGTTCGAGGACGCGCTCGTCGGCGGAGAGACGGCGAATTGAAGAGGTTGTGCGGCCGTCGGAAGAAACTGCCTTTTCAACAAGATAGTGGGCTGAACCCTTTGCCGCGACCTGCGGGAGATGCGTAATGGCGAACACCTGCATGTCAGCTCCCATGGAGCAGATCATAGACCCCATCTTGTCCGCCACGCTGCCTGAGACGCCGGTGTCAATTTCATCGAAGATGAGCGTCGGCATGGACTCAAAATGAGCCATCTGCGCCTTGAGACACAGCATGATGCGGCTCAGTTCACCTCCGGATGCACAGGACTGCACAGGAATCGGGGCGCGGCCTGTGGAGCTGAAAAGGAAACGGACATTATCCCGCCCGAGAGGTCCCGGCTTAGCTGCCGGAGAAATGTCCGCGATGAACACGGAAAGCGGCATCTCCAGACCGCGAATCATAGTCTGGATATGCTCAGAGAATGGCTTGGACGCTTTTTTACGTGACTCAGTCAAGGCTGCGGCGAGCCTGTCACTGTTCTTTGACTCGTCGGCAATGTCAGCCGAAAGAGCGGCGAGCCTTTCATCCAGGCAGTCCGTGTCGGCAAGCATTGTGGAGTATTTGTCCCGCAGCTGAATCAGTTCGGCTTCCTTCGTGCACCCGAACTTCTGGAACAGGCCGTAGATGAGCGACATCCTCGCTTCCACCGTTTCGAGCCGTTCAGGAGACGCCTCCGACTTTTCTGCAAGGACAGCGACCTCCGAAAGTATGTCATCCAATTCCAGACGCGAAGACTCTATCCTTTCTGCAAGCGCCCCAGCAGACTGAACGAATGCGGAAATTTTTTCCAAGTTCTTCACCGACTCCTTCAGCAGGCTGTCAACCGAAGGCAGTTCCTCAGCGCTCGGAGAGAGAGCCTCGGAAACGGCATGGAGACTTTCCTGTATGGTCTCGGCATTGGCAAGTTCCTTCTGTTCCTGCTCAAGTTCAGCAAGTTCCCCGTCTTTCAGACCGGCGGAATCAAGTTGGGAGAACTGCGCATAGTTGTAATCCCTCTCAGCACGCAGGCGCTCCAGATTCTCCTCCAAGCGTTTCTTTTCGGAGTTAAGCGCCAAAAGACGGGAATAGGACTCCGAATACTCGGCACGCAGGGCAAGATTACCGGCGAAATTGTCGAGCATATCGGTCTGGTAGGCAGGATTCTGGAGTTCAAGCGTCCCGTGCTGGGAATGTATGTCAAATAGTCTTGAGGTGACTCCCACAAGGGTCTGCAACGTCACCGGACAGTCGTTGATGAATGCACGGGAGCGTCCCGACCGCGCGACGACTCGCCGCACGATGAGCCCGCCTTCATCCCATTCAGCCCCGGCATCCTCGACAACTGGTTTCAGCCTGGCGTCAACCAATGTGAACTCGGCCTCTACCACACAATTGTCCGCGCCCTCAGAAATCTGGGACGAATCGGCCTTCCCTCCGGCAAGCAGCGAAAGCGCTCCCAGAAGAATTGACTTTCCGGCGCCTGTCTGCCCGGATATAATGACAAGACCCTCCGGAAACGTGATGTCCAGAGAGTCTATCAGTACATAATTGTGTATTTCGAGACGATTCAACATAGTCTGATGCATTTACAACGTCAAAGACGTCCCGCCACGGATTTGTCAAAGACGTCCCGCCACGGATTTATTCCTCGTCGTGCTTGGCCATACGATAGGATATCTCGTTGTGCTCGAACTCGTAGATTGCCACGAGATCCGGTTTCGGCTGCCTTTCGTAGTACTTTGAAATCTCAATCTGCTCGCGGTTCTCGAACACCTCTTCCATCGTGTCCCTCTCATTCTTGAAGTCCTCGAGCTTTTTCGTCAGTTCCTTTTTCTCAGCAGCGGCAATCTGGTTTGCGCGCTTTGAAAGAATCACTACAGTCTCATAGATGTTTCCCGTCGGAGCGGCGAGGTCGCAGAGATCACGCGTGATCGTGTTTGTTGGAATTTTGCTGTTTGCCATATTGTGTTTATTTTGTCTGTCTTTTGTGTCTGTCCTCAAAAATACCGCACAAATGTCCCCGAGAGATCATGAGAGCATTTCGAGTCCTTCAATATCATATACGCCCGTCATATTCCGATGTTTCAAAAATTTTCGGGACATATCGTATATTTCTAGTTTTTATTCAGATATTTCTGTGCCTTCGAGTGAGGGAATTCGAGGCTACGGGCATATTTCGAGTCCGGATACTCACTCATGAAATTAAGGTAGTCGTCCATGAACTGAAGATAGCGCTCACGCTGCTTGGTCTTAACGCTGAGGTCGGCGTATTTGTATGAGGCCATCGCTATATAATAAAGTATATCCTCGCGATAGATATTTTCAGCATCGTCCTTCAGTATGTTCTTCAGAGCCACTCGCGCGGCGAGGTAGTCCTCCATCCGGTAATAGAGCTTCGCGCCCTCGTATGCCTTGCGGTCAAGACGCTCATTAAGGTCCTTAATCATCGCCTCGCAGTCTGCAAGATGCTCGTTATCAGGCTCTTCACGAAGATATTCCGTCATGGCGTTCAGGGCCGTGTAGGTCGGAGTCTGGTCGAGTTCATAGCGCAGGGTCGAGCGGTAGAGGCAGTCGATGCGCAGGAAACGCGCGTCTGACGCGAACGGACTGCGGGGATATACCTCAATGAAGCGCTGGAAATTGGTCTCGGCCGTGTAGTAGTCCTTCTGGCGATAGTTGCTCAGTCCCCAGTAGTAGCGCACGGTGTCGTCCTTCTGCGTACCCTCCGTGTACATCGAGAGCGACTCGAAGAGAGCCGCGGCCTTGCTGTACTTCTTGTTGTTGAAATAGTTGAACGCCGCCTCGTATTTCGCGTCGACATCGGCGCTGTTAAGAAGCATCTCGTACTGCGACTTGCAGGAGTTCAGCGACAAGAGAGCGAGTGCGGAGGCTACCGCGATTTTAACATATACCTTCATATAAACTCTGATTCAAAATACATCTAAAAAACAATGGCGGGAAAGCGGCTTCTTACCTTCTTTCCTTCAGAAATTTCTCAGCATCAAGCGCTGCGCGACATCCCGAGGCGGCGGCGTTGACGGCCTGACGGTAGGTCGGATCCTGAACGTCCCCGGCCGCGAAAACACCGGTGACATTGGTCCTTGTCGACTTTCCGTCGGTGATTATATACCCGTTTTCGTCAAGCTTCAGCCATGACGCAAAAACATCCGAGTTCGGATGATGTCCGATTGCCAGGAAAAATCCGTCCACGGCTATGTCAAAGACCTCGCCGTCCTTCCTGAGCAGACGGACTCCAGTGACTCCGAAGTCGTCCCCAAGCACTTCCTGCGTATTGCAGTTCCAAAGTATCTCGATGTTCCCGGTTTCCATAACACGCTTCTGCATAGCCTCAGAAGCACGAAGTACGTCACGTCTCACAATCATGTAGACCTTGCTGCACAGCCCTGCGAGATAGCTTGCTTCCTCGCAGGCCGTGTCCCCTCCGCCGACAACGGCAACGACCTTCTTCCTGTAGAAGAACCCGTCGCAGGTGGCACAGGCAGACACGCCCATCCCGCGATATTTGGTCTCGGAAGGCAGCCCCAGATACTTCGCGGTCGCGCCTGTGGCGACAATAACGGCCTCAGCCTCAATCTCAGCCGTTCCGTCAACCGTCACTTTCAGAGGCCGGGAAGAGAAATCCACGTCAGAAACGGTTCCGAGCCTTATGTCGGCTCCAAGACGCACCGCCTGGGCACGCATTGCCGCCATGAGTTCCTGTCCGTTGATACCATTCTCAAATCCGGGATAATTTTCTATGTCAGTGGTAGTTGTAAGCTGCCCTCCGGGCTGTGCCCCCTCATAGAGCACTGGAGCAAGATTGGCTCTGGAAGCATATATGGCCGCCGTGTAGCCGGCAGGTCCTCCACCAATTATCAGACAATTTGTCTTTTCCATATCCGTAAAACACATTTTCTTCAAAACGTGCAAAATTAAGAAATTTTTGCAAAAGAAATGAATTTTCGATAACTTTACGACTCGATTGTATGCATACGTAAGTATTGAACTTTTAAAATCTACACCACACATGACATTGACAGAGGTGAGCGCGCAGGACAGTTTTACAGCAATATTAAGAAGACATTCACTCAAAGCCACACCGCAGAGAATTGCCGTGCACAAGGCCATGCAAAAATTGGGGCACGCTTCGGCGGATATGGTGGCGCAGGAAATAGAGAACGACGGCAACACGAAGATTACCGTCGCGTCCGTATACAACATTCTTTCGGAGTTCGCAAACCTCGGCATTTACCAGCACCGACTCAGCGCGAACAACAAGATGTTCTTTGATTTCAACACGTTTGACCACGCGCATTTCTACGACATAGAGAACAACACTTTCCGCGACATCTCGGAAGACAGGCTCATCAATGAACTGATGGAGAAGCTTTCAAAGAAGCGTTTTAAGGGCTATAAGGTCGATTACATCGACATTCAGATTGTCGGTCATCCCACAAAAAAGAAATGACGGGGCGAAGAAAAAGCGACCTGCTTCGTTGCACGTGAATTCCAAATCCTCACAACCACAAGGTTGCTCCGGTGTTGAAATCCCCAATGCGCCTTGCATCTCATCTTTTTCTTCATTCCCTTTCCCTAAGCTTTTTCTCGAAAGAGAATACCTCCGTCTTTTTGAGAAATCACTATTTATTCTCTGACTTTTCCTTTTCCTCGTCAAAGGCGGTGGTGATGGTGAATTTTGTCTCGCGGGTCAATGTCATGCCCTTGAGGAAGTCCTGAATGTTGAAGCTTATGTAATATTCCTCGGATGAGCGCTGAGCTGTCGGGGTTTCCTTGGTTATAATGTCCCCGTTGGCGTCGTGATAGAGTGTGAAACGAAGTTCTTTCGCGTCACTCGTCTTGTCGAAAACGAGTTCGAGCGTATGCTCCGCCTTGCTGTCCTTTAGTTTCGGAACGCTCACATACAAAGTCACATAGACGTTGTCGCCGTTCGTGCTTACATAGCGCGCCCGCTCCGGTACATAGACGGAATCGCGGCAGAAGGTCTCCACAGACGAAGCATCAGAGGGAACCGCCGGCTTGACTTTTACTTCCTGATAGGCATTGAGCTTTATGCTCTGGGGACTGTTCATGTCAAGAAGGTCGCAGTTCATGATGATGCGCTTGGATTCGACTTCAGTGAACTTGGAGTCCGTTCCGTTCTCCGTAATGAGGTATGAGGCATTGCCGTCACCTGTCAGATGAGTTTCGTCGGCGACATTTGCGAATGTGACAAAGCCGCTGACGCGATATTCGCCTTTCAGGCACGAAGTGAGGGATGCGCAGGCTATGAGCAAGAGCGCAATGATGTTGTTGAATTTCATTATATTACGTTTATATGTTTCTGTATGATACCATGCAAGGCTGATGTCGTTCCTACCATTCTATATATAAAGAGCCACGATCTCGTCTTTCTCGACTTTCGCGCCCTGGGCTGCGGTGATGGCAACAATTCTGCCATCCGTCGCCGGAACGACTTCCTCGATGCCGTAGTAGGCCTGGACATAACCGGCAGGCTCGCCGGCCCTGACCGCTGTCCCCGGAACCGGTGCCGCGGATTTGTCGTCGACGTCCACCTGCCAAAGCATCTGTCCCTTCACGGGAGCCTGAAGCGGCTTCGCGCCCGGCCAGCGTTTCAGAAGGGCGTCGATGTCGAACTTAGGCATCTCCACGATAGGCCTGGTCACCACAATCGGAGCTCCCGCCACGGCCTTTCTCGACTCAAGTTCCGCCTCGAAGCGTTCCTTGGCCACTCCGGAGCGGTAGTCGCGGTACTGCCTCTCGTGCATGGCAAGTTCAAAGAGTTCCTCGCTGTCCGGGCCCTCGTCCCAGCCCTCGTCCGCCATCATCCGGCGGAACTTCGGAAGTTCGTCCGGGAAAGCATCCTGAGGGTTGCCGTCGTAAAATTCTAGCCCCTTTGACTTAGCGAGTTCAACGATTTCCGGCGCGAGCGGGCCCGGAAGCCGTCCCATCTTCCCAAGAATCATGTTCCACGTATCCTTGTCAATCGAAGACCAGCGGGGACGACCCTTGAGGGAGTCGAGCAGGTTCATCAGAGCGGTGTTCTTGACATACTGGCTGAACGGGGTCACGAGCGGTGGGTAGCCGAGCCTCGGCCAGACATACTCGACCTCGCGGAACAACCGCACCATGAGGTTGTCTATGCTCAGTTCCGGCTTCGACTGCGCCCGCAGGGAGGCGTTGATTGCAGTCTGAAAGCCCTTGAGGTCGGACATCATCGAGCCCATCATCCCGCCCGGAAGCCCGCAGCCGACAAGCAGCGAACTGAGGTGCGAGTTGTTCGGGTCTATCCAGTAGCCGAGGAAGTCGTCGATGAACGACTGCGTGAGCGAGCGCACCTCCATATAGGCATCCATGTTAAGATCCTTGACGGTGAAGCCGTCGGCGCGCAGCATCTCTCGGACAGTAATCACGTCAGGATGCACCTTCCCCCACGAGAGAGGTTCGACGGCGACGTCCAGACAGTCCGCCCCGGCGCGCGCGACTTCAAGCATCGAAGCCGGAGAGAAACCCGGGCCGCTGTGCCCGTGATACTGTACGAGTATGTGGGGATAGGCCTTCTTTATCTCCCGGGTAAGCGCCGCGAGGGCTGTCGGTCGTCCGATGCCGGCCATGTCCTTGAGACAGATTTCGTCCGCCCCGTATTCCACAACCCTGCGGACAACGTCCATATAGTATTCGACGGTGTGGACGGGAGAGTGGGTGATGCTCAGGGCGACCTGCGAAACCATTCCCGCCTTCTTGGCATATTCGACGCTGATCCGAAGGTTACGGTGGTCGTTGAGCCCGCAGAACGAACGGGATATGTCCGTGCCCTGCGCCTTTTTCACCTTATACATCAGCTCGCGCACGTCGGCCGGGACCGGGTTCATTCTCAGTCCGTTGAGTCCCCTTTCGAGCATGTGGGTCTGAATTCCGGCCTTGCGGAAAGGAGCCGTCCACTCACGCACTGCCCTGTTCGGGTTCTCCCCGAAGAGGAGATTGACCTGCTCGAAAGCTCCGCCATTGGTCTCGACGCGGTCGAAGCAGCCCATGTCGATGATAGGCTGAGCGACCCTCACTAACTGCTCCACCCTCGGGACATACTTTCCTGAAGACTGCCACATATCCCTGTAGACAAGGGAGAATTTTATTTCACGCCCCATAACGTTGATTTTTTTGAGGTATTCCACAGCGGGAATACGTATTTTCAAAAATAAATCTTACAAAAATAACATTTTTTTTGCATAACGGCGGATTTTGTCTATCTTTGCAGTCCCAAAAGAACACGGTGCCCGTAGTTCAGTTGGTTAGAGCGTCAGATTGTGGTTCTGAATGTCGTCGGTTCGAATCCGACCGGGCACCCTGCTAATTAAGAAAAAAGGCTGGATTTCTCCAGCCTTTTTTCTTACCCCCTCCCGTTCTTCTTTCCGACCCCTCCCGTCCCCTCGAAGGGAAGTCGTGCTGCGTGCGCGCTATCCCGCAGAGCCTGCGCTTCGCTGTTCTTCGCACGGCGCTTTTGCGCCTTCTTATCCCAGCTTGTTCATTTGCTGGGAGGGGCTATGTGCACCTGCTTTTTCGTCCCTCTCCCGTCCCCTCGAAGGGGAAGTCGTGCTGCGTGCGCCTTTGGGGAGGCTTATTCTGCTGAGTCATCGTCGCCGTTGGAGTACTGGGAGATGTTGTCGTCCGGAAGAGCGTCGCCGTTCTCTTCGCCTGATGCGTCGTCCTCATCGTCATCGTCGTCGCTGTCGAGCCATCTTTCTATGTCTTCGGCATCGTCGGTGCGAATCTTAATCTTGACGAGGCAGATTGCATCCTCGGTCTCTATTGTCACGGCATAGAACGATGTGCCGTCCGGTTTCGGATATTCCTTGAGGTCAGGGAGATAGTCCGAGAATCCCTTAGGGTATTTCTCATTGAATGCCGCCGCAAGCGCCTCATCCATATTCTCATAGCTGACTACACGTCTTTTCTTTGTTTCCATATCGTTTCTTTTCTTTACTCAATTGCGGTGCAAGTATAAGACTATTTTTCTATATGGCAAAAAAAATTTTGCATCGCGACGCGATATTTTTTCAGCCCTCAAGAATATCCATGATTTCAGCGGCGGAAGAGGCTGTTTTCCACGGACTGAACGAAGCCACTGTTTCAGCGGGACAAAAGCCGTAGGTGACTCCTATCGCACGTACATCGGCGTTTTCCGCGGTCCGCATATCTATATCTGAATCACCGATATAGATAACATCAGACAGTCTTGCATCAGCTTCCTCAACGATTTCAAACACGACCTCAGGAGCGGGCTTTCGGGCCACACCGTCACGCTGCCCGTGGATTGAACAGAAGCGGATGCGGGGGAAAAGCTTGCCGAGAAGCAACTCTGTCGCCGCCTGATACTTGTTCGAGGCGACAGCAATCTTCGCTCCCTGCGATTGAATGTAGGAAAGCAGCTCCGGGATGCCGGGATAAGGTTTCGTGTTGTCGGCAAGGTGGATGTTGTAGTAGGCGCGGAAATCGTCGAGAAGAGACTCTGCGAGATGTTTTGAGCCTTCCGGGAGAGCGCGTTCCATAAGTTTTCCGATGCCGTTGCCTACGAACTTGTAATATGCCTCAACCGGATGAGTCGGGAAGCCGTGGAGCGCCAGCGTGTGATTTCCCGCTGCGGCGAGGTCTGCGACGGAGTCTATCAGCGTGCCGTCGAGATCGAATATGAAAAGTTTGTCTGTCAAATACATTGAGTCAAGTTTTGCAAGTAAACAAGTGCGGCTTCGTCGGGTCTGATTCTCCGCCGAAGCCGCACTCAATAAACAAAAAACGCGCCTTAGAAGCTGTTTTAATTTTTCTCACATTTATTTTTATGTGTCCGTTCTTTTGGTGTCTTTTGGGTCATATTTTCCCATTTTGCTCGTCATTTAGCACCGCTAAACTCCTCTCAAAACAACAAAATCTGACTCAAAAATACATCTCAAAATAACTGAACAAAAAATTCAAACAGCTTCTTATTCAGCAACGATTGCGCCCTGTGGGCAAGCGTCTGCACAGGTGCCGCAGTCAATACATACGTTAGGATCGATTTTGTAGATGTCGCCCTCGGAAATCGCTCCGACCGGGCATTCGTTGATACAAGTACCGCAAGCTACGCAGTCCTGTGTGATTTTGTGAGCCATAAATTTATGAGTTTAAATAATCGTTAATCTTCCCACGCTCCCGCCCTTCTCGTCAAACTTGGACGGAAAGTCCTGCAAATTTAGGAACTGTTTTGATTTTTTACAAAATATTTTCAAGTATCTTTGCGTTTTGGAACAAATCGCCTCGGGTTCGAGGACATTTTCACTTGATGAAAAGGTTGAGGACGTATAATATCCATATATGAAAGTACAGAGGACATATAATATCATATATATATTGACCGCCGTTCTGGCACTTGCCGCGTCTGCGAACGTGACTGCGACGGCGCAGGTAAAAGTGAGCGGAAACATAGAAATGGACAGCGACGTACACGACTTCGGTGACATTCTGCTCGGAAGCGGACCGGTAAGTTGCTCGTTTTCAGTAAAGAACGTCGGGAAAGAGCCGGTGGCAATCTACAGCGTGGTGTCGTCCTGCGGATGTACCGATGTGGAGTGGACGAAGTCTCCGATAAAACCGGGCGAGACAGGGAAGATTTCCGCGACATACAGCAACAACGAGGCTCCCCTCCCCTTCGACAAGAACCTGACGGCCTACTTCTCGGACACGAAGAAGCCGGTGATACTGAAACTGCGCGGCGTGTGCCACGAAAAGAAACTGACCCAGGCGGAAATATTCAAGGAACGCTTCGGGGCAATCGGGTTCCGTACGCTTGACGTCAAATGCGGGAACATTCTTCAGGGCGAGAGCCGCAGCGACAGGCTTACCGTGGCAAATCTCGGAAAGAAGCCCGTGAAGCTGGCATTTACGGACATAAGCGACGGACTGTCGTTGAAAGTATCTCCAGAAGTCATCCCGGCAGGGGGCGAGGCCGAGGTCGTCTACACGGTGAAGACCTCACGCGAAAGATGGGGCAAGAATTACTACTGCGCAACTCCGGTCGCAGACGGAGTGAGATCATTCGCGCTCGCCGGGCTTCCGAATGGCGTAAAAGCGGGGAAATTAAGGATATACGCGTTTACAACGGACAATTTCAACTCGCTTTCAGAGACTGAAAAATCCGCGGGTCCGCGGCCTAAGTTCGCGGCGAGCACATATTCGTTCGGGAAAATAAAGGCAGGCAGAACAATTGACGCGGAATTCACGTTCACGAACGAGGGAAAGCGCTGCTTTCAGGTATATAAATGCGATACGGATGCCCCACGCTATTCTCACGGGACGATCCAACCCGTAGCGCCGGGACAGGAAGGGAAAATCCGGGTTCATGTGGACACATCGATGCTGCCAAAGGGCGAGACCCTCATCATAGTGACGCTCACGACCAACGCTCCCCTGCGTCCCGTCATCAACCTGTTCATTTCCGGATATATAGAATGACCTGACTCCTGACATTCACTCGACTTCCGTTTCCCTGCCCATCAGTCTCTCATTCGTCATATTCCAGACAAAACGAATAAAACATCTCCGGAATGTTTCTCCACACACTCATAGACATCCTGCGCAACAGCATACTCATCACCGGTCTCGTGATTGTGATGATGATGATGATTGAAGCCCTGAACATCGAGTCTCACGGCAAGTTCTTTTCACGACTTCGCAAGACCGTATTCGGTCAGGTACTGTTCGGAGCCACGCTCGGGCTCGTTCCGGGCTGCATCGGCGGTTTCGCTACTGTCTCGCTCTACACCCATGGATTGTTCAGTTTCGGCGCACTCATCGCGATGATGATTGCATCCTCGGGCGACGAGGCATTTGTGATGCTGGCAATGTTTCCGCATAAAGCTCTGATTCTGTTCGGGTTGCTGTTTGTCATCGCAGTCGTCACCGGTGTCTTCACAGATTTTGTCGGGGAACGCATCAAGAGAAAAAGAGGAAATGCCACGAGGGTGCAGGAGCCTGTCTGCTGTGACGAAGGATTCGAGATTCATGAACATGAAGACACGAAACCGCACGAGCATGGGAAAAGGCATTTCGGGTGGAAAAGGGCGGTGCTGTCAGTCGGCCTGGCCGCCTTCATCGCGGCACTGGGATTCGGATTTCTGGAACATGAACACGAAGGTCACGGCGAGGGCAGCAATCCATGCGAAGAAAAGACCATAAATTCCTGCCACGAAGCACATGGGAACTGCCATGACAGGGACTGCGAGAACAATTCTGCGCAACTATCTGAGGATCAAGATTCCACAAAAGCTCAAGATACAACCGGCGCTCACCATGCCCTGAAGATCGACCTGCTCAGCGAAACATGGATGAACGTTCTCTTCGCATGCCTCAGCGTCATAATGCTCGGCGTAATACTGTTTGCCTCAGATCACTTCATTGACGAACATCTTTGGCACCACGTCATACAAAAACATTTCCTCAACATTTTCCTCTGGACATTCGGCGTACTCGCCGCCATTGCCGTCCTGATGCACTTCATCGACATCAGCTCATGGATAAGCGACAACACCGCTCTTATGATTCTGTTCGCGGTGGCCGTCGGCATAATCCCGGAATCCGGTCCGCATCTGGTTTTCGTGACACTGTACGCTGCCGGCATAGTCCCGTTCCCTGTTCTTCTTGCCAGCAGCATCTCCCAGGACGGCCACGCCTCCATTCCGCTCCTCGCCGAGAGCAAGTCGGCATTTCTCAAGGCCAAGGCCATCAACTGCGCCGTGGCTCTACTCTGCGGCTTCGCGGCAATGCTGTTCTGAAAAGGATACAAAAAACAGGCGCAGACCCGAAAATGGAGCCTGCGCCTGATTTAGCAAATGTCTATTAGCATCACCGCGTTACGCGACGGCGGAGATATGCCTTGTAGGAGTCCCAATCTGTGACCGGAGTCTGCGCGACACCGGATTCCATTGCGGCCTTGGCAACGGCGACGGAGACGCGCTCAAGAAGGCGCGGGTCAAGGGCAATCGGGATGATGTAGTCCGGGCCGAAATGCAGTTCCCGTGCACCGGCCTCCTCCAGAACCTCTTCCGGGACGGATTCCTTGGCAAGCTGCGCGATTGCCTTCACGGCTGCGTGCTTCATGGCCTCGTTGATGGAAGTGGAGTGAGTGTCGAGGGCGCCGCGGAAGATGTACGGAAAGCCGCTCACGTTGTTCACCTGATTTGGATAGTCGGAACGACCGGTTGCCATGATTGCATCCGGGCGCGCTTCCTTGGCCTCATAGTAGCCGATTTCAGGAACCGGGTTCGCCATCGCGATGATGACGGGATGCGCAGCCATCGACCGGATCATATCCTGACTCACAGTGCCTGCCTTAGAGAACCCGGCAAAGGCATCCGCTCCCGCCATAGCCTCGGCGAGGGTATGCAGGTCACGGGTCGTTGCAAATTCACGTTTGTAGGCGTTAAGGTCTGTCCTGTCCGCACGCACCACGCCCTTGCTGTCACACATCACGATGTTCTCCCTGCGCAGCCCGAGGCTCACATACATCTTCGTGCAGGCAATGGCAGCGGCGCCGGCGCCGTTCACGACAAGCTTCACATCCTCAATCTTCTTCCCGGCAATTTCAAGAGCGTTCAGAAGAGCCGCGGCGCTGATGATGGCCGTTCCGTGCTGGTCGTCGTGCATGAGCGGAATATCGACCTCCTCCTTGAGCCTCCGCTCTATCTCGAAGCACTCCGGAGCCTTAATGTCCTCAAGGTTGATTCCGCCGAAAGTCGGGGCTATGTTCCTGACCGTCCTGCAGAACTCGTCTATGTCGGTCGCGTTCACCTCGATGTCAATCGCATCCACGCCGGACAACTTCTTGAACAGTACAGCCTTGCCCTCCATAACGGGCTTTCCGGCGAGGGCACCGATGTTCCCCAAGCCGAGCACGGCCGTACCGTTTGTGATGACGGCCACAAGATTGCCCTTCCCCGTGTAGTCGTAAGCCTTATGCGCGTCGGCCTGTATCTCAAGGCACGGAGCTGCGACTCCCGGCGTATATGCCAAGGAGAGATCATGCTGATTTTCAAGTGGTTTAGTAGGCTTCACCTCAAACTTTCCCGCAGGAAAAGAGGCGTGATACTCCAACGCCTGACTGTTGATTTCATTCGTACTCATATATGCTGAACCTGATTTATACTATTTTCCACAACACACGGAAGCGGAACACGCAACCGCTTGCGGCCGCCACATACATTCAACATTCGCGCCGAAGCCGAGAAAAAATGGCATCGAGACATACCGTGGCTATGTTTTTTCGTAACGAGAAAATGGTAACGTCAATTTTTCCTTTTGCCGGAGGTGCTGGCGAGCCAGACGCCGAGGAAGACGAGGAGCATGGCGAGGAGCTTCATGAGGAAGAAGGTTTCCTGGGCTGCAGCGACGGCGAGGAGGGAGGCGGTGACGGGCTGAAGGTAGTTGTACATCGCGACAGTCGTCGGCTGGAGGTATTTCTGACCGAAGGGAACTAGGAAATAGCTGATGAAGGTCGAGAATATGATTATGAAGACGAGCGCGAGCCATACTGTCGGAGAGAGTGCCGTCCAGTGCGTGCGAAACACCTCCTGTGCGGAGAAGGGAAGCAGCATTAGGGCGCCGAAGAGATATTTCCACTTCATCAGGGTTATCGGAGAATATTTCCGGATGATGTCCTGAAAGAAAACGAGATAGACAGCGTATGAAATCTGGGAGAGCAGGCAGCAGGCTGCGCCGGAGAAGGAGCCGCCGGAGGAAATGGAACTGCCGTAGAGCGTGATGAGCAGCGTGCCGGACAGGCCGAGCAGGATGCCGCCGACTTTGCGGGCATTTACCTTTTCGTGGAGGTGCAGTGCGGACATGAGCACCGTCCAGATCGGCAGGGTCGTCATGCAGACGGCGGCCTCCGTCGGGGAAGACAGCGAAATGCCCTTCATGTAGAACAGCTGGACCAGTACCGTGGAGAAGAAGGCTGCAAGAAAGAGTTTCCAATAGTCCTTTTTCTCAACCTTTTCTGACCGCTCTGATTTTATCGCGAGCGACGCCAGCCAGAAAAGCAGAGTGCCCGAGAGTATGCGTACGTCCGCAAGCACCGTCGAGGAAATGAGGCCGCCGGCCAGAATGAACTTCGACACGGGCACCGCCGCGCCCCAGATTGTGTTGCAGAGAAACAATGAAATGTGGCCTGTGCGCCGCTGATTTGTCGTCCTCATGAATATTCGCGTTTGCGGCGACAAAATTAGCATTTGTTTTCCTACGGAACAAAACTATGATATGAATTGCCTGAAATTTGCAGGGTACATGAAGTCTAATTTTTAATATTTCAGAATTATGAAAAGAATCAGTGAAAGGATACATTATGTCGGGGTAAATGATGAAGCCACGACACTTTTTGAGGGGCTGTGGCCTCTTCCGTATGGAGTCAGTTATAACGCCTATCTCGTTGCCGATGAGAAGGTTGCGCTGATTGACACTGTGGAGGAACCGTGGAGGGAGGAGTTTGTCGGAAAAATCAGGGAAGCCATCGGAGACAGGGCTGTAGATTATCTGATTGTCAACCACATGGAGCCTGACCATTCATCATCAATCGCCTCAATCATGAATCTCTATCCGGAGATTACGATTGTCGCGAGCGCAAGGGCGGTGCCGATGCTTGGCGGCTACTACGGCATTCCGGCCTCGCGTATCAAGGTTGTCGGCGACGGGGAGAAGATTTCGCTCGGACAGACGGAGCTCAGCTTCTACATGACCCCGATGGTTCACTGGCCGGAGACGATGATGACCTGGTGCGAGGATGAGAAGACCCTTTTCTCGGGCGATGCGTTCGGGACATTCGGAGTGCCCGGCCTGAAAGCGACGAAACATGAAGAGAGCGAAACCGTCTGCGAAGACCCTAACGCGATAACTGATTGCGGCTTAAATGATTTGGGAATATACCGGAACGAGATGGTACGCTACTATTCGAACATCGTCGGGAAATATGGCGTACCGGTGCAGACGGCACTGAAAAAACTTGCCGGACTCGAAATCGGGAGAATATGCAGCACGCACGGCCCGGTGTGGGAGAAGTTCGTCGGGGAGGTTGTCGGACTGTATGACAGGCTCAGCCGCTATGAGGCCGAGCCGGGAGTATGCATAGCCTACGGGACAATGTACGGCAACACGGAAAAGGCAGCGAAGGCTCTGTCCGAGGAACTCACTGCCCTCGGAATCCCGAATGCCCTCCACGACCTGCGCCGTGAAAATGCATCATACGCGATACGCGACACGTTCAAGTACAACACGCTCGTAGTAGGGTCACCTACCTACAACGGCGGCATCTTTCCGCCGGTCGAGGCATTCATGAGAGCCGTGGCGGCACGCGGAGTCAAGAACCGCCGCTTCTTCGCTTTCGGTTCCTACACATGGGCAGCGGCAAGCGTCAGACAGCTGCTCGAACAGGCAACGACCCTCGGCTTCGAGCCGGTCACCCTCCCGGAAGGCACGGTCAACTCCCAGACCGGCGGCCTGACCTTCCCTCAGGCATTCTCAACTCAGAAATTCGACGTCAAGGCTCTCGCCGAAGCAATCAAGTCCGTCATCTGATTATAGGACAATCTCCTGCCTGTTGGCAGAACATATGTCTTGCCGGCACGACAGAAATGTCAGAGTTCAGAGTGTCGTGGTGCAACTGCGCCGGGAGCCATACAGCGCAGTTGCATGCTGTCCGTCCGCAGAAACTTCTATGCGGGCATCCGGTATCGCCGAGTTTGTGAGGATTTTCCCGTCCCTTACAATCATTCCCGGCTGCGGAATGTGGTAGGCAATGCCGCAAAAGTCCCACCACGGCATCTCATTGCCTGCAATAATGCTGTAGAACTGCCGGCCGTTAAGAGTTGACTCCGCATTCCAACCGCGTTCAAACACACCAAGAATCTTCGGAAAACTGTCATAGCAGACATCGTCAAAACTTCGTATAGTCTCGGTAAAAAGCTGTGCCTGCACTCCTGCAATGTTTGCCTCTTTCCTGAGCGGAAGCCCGAGCGATGTAGTGTCGTCAATGAAGCGCGCCCAACAGTGCGCAGTCTCCTGCTTGTTTGGAGAATAAGCCTGATCGGCGTAGGTAAACTCGACATTGGACATGACTGTCGGATAGCCCTGAGCCGCTATTCTGAATGGAAGGTCAGCGTTGTCGCCTAATGTATTCCAAACATAATTCACAAACATGACGTCCTTCAGCTTCGCGGCCACCGATTCATCGGCGCATATTGCTATTTCCTGCCATCCGGCAATCTTCACTCCGCGCTCCTTCGCCATATCCGCCACACGGCCGAGGAACACCGAATGCAGTGGTCTGCCGTTCCAAGCACCGGAAGGAACTTCATCTCCACCTATGTGGATGGCCTCAAGGGGAACATCCGCCTCGGCGTAAAGTTCTATAAGATAATCAAATATATAGCCAATAAAATTACAGGTCGACTCCAGTTCAACGCTCATGACATTGTCAGTATATCCCTGCGCCCCGCAGTAGCGTGAACTGTCTGCCGAATCCCGCAGGCGCATAGATGCGTCCCCTGTTCTTTTCTCGTATGCTTCCATGGAATATATCGCGGCACGGCTGTGACCGGGAGTGTCGAACTCCGGAATCACCCTGATTCTTCGCTCCCATGCGTAACGGAGTATATCCTTGAATTCCTTTTTACTGTAGAATCCATTGGACAGGGCGGATGAACGAGGATCCGCGCATCCGTCGTATGATGGCTGGAGTCCGAGCTGCGGGTTCAGGCAATGGAACGCGCCGACAGAGGTCAGTTCCGGTATGCCGTCAACAGCCAGCCTCCAGCCCTCGTCGTCGGCAAGATGAAGATGGAGATAATTAACCTTATAGCCGGCAAGTATATCTATCAGTTTTTTCAGATTCGCAACCGTCGTGAAGTTCCTGGAGACATCAAGCATATAGCCCCGGTACTGACAATCCGGCCAATCCTCGACATAAACATTTTTGAGTGGTTCTGCGCCGCTGTTACGGCGCAGTTTCGAGAGAGTCGCCCGTGCGTAGAAGTTGCCGTCAGCATCATCGGCGGTTATCGACACCTTTCCGTCCGAATCAATCGACAGACTATACCAGCCGTCGGGCTTTTCCACGACAGGTATCCCCGATGAGCTATACACAAATTCGAACTGGTGGATAACACTATCATCCCAAGATTCACGACCTTTTTTGAACGGCGTGCGGCTCACACGTTTGAGAGAAGGTATGATGTCCGTGACACCAGGCCGCCCGGCTTCCAAGGATGCGTTATAGCCGTACCAGTATTCTCCGTCAGATTCCAACGGAAGAAAACTGTATTCAGCCTTCAGAGGTGTCCCCGTGACAGAGTCGGACTCCATGTCCTGAAGCACGAAGCCTTCCGGTGCCCAACTTCGGCGCGGAAGAGGAGCGGATTTGTAGTATATTACCAACGAGTCACCGAAACAGCGGACGGCCGGAGCAGTGATTTTGCAGAGGTTTCCCTGCACCTGCTCCATGTCGGCATCAGAGCCTTCAAGCACCTCCATGTCGGAAGGCATCTGAGAGAACCATATTGTCCATCTTTCCGGCAATGATGCGGCATTGCCGATTACTATTCTGTGGATGCACCTCCCGTCATGACCCTCACCTTCAACCCAGCGGATTTTAGGGCTGTTCTCCGAGCGGAAGGACACCGCGAGACATAATGCACCGATTATTGAGCCACATACGCAAACCGGCAATCCAAGGTATTTCAAAATGCTTATCATCATTTAATGCACTGTCATCGTCTTCTCAACACATTCTATCATAAGGGACTGGTCTCCACAGGCAAGACGGAATGTCCCCGGTTCAAGAACCCGGTTCAGGTCACTGTCCACAAACGCCAGGTCGGAAGCCTTGAGCTCGAAGGTGACGGTCGTGCTCTGTCCCGGTTCAAGAGAAACTTTAGTATAGTCACGGAGCCGCCTCACATCCGGGGTTAAAGAGGCGCACAAATCAGAACAGAACAGCAATACAGCTTCCTTGCCGGCCACCTTTCCGGTGTTCCTGACATCCACACTGACCCGAAGCACGTCATCTGCGCCGAATTTCAGCTTGTCGGCAGTGAGATGGGAGTATTCGAAAGTCGTATAGCTCAATCCATGTCCGAACGGCCACTGGCTCTCGATGTTGGCGTTATAGTCATAGAGTCCCTCCATCGTCGCACGGTTTTCACAGAGCTTGTAGTCATAGGTGTTGAGTCTGTTGACATATTTCGGATAGGTATAAGGCAGCCTCGCGCTGAAGTTCTCCTCACCGCAGAGAAGGGATGCAAGCGCGTCTCCGCCATAATTTCCGGGAAGAAGAACCGACACCACGGCATCGGCGAGCGGCTCGATGTCGTTTATTATTCTTGGACGTCCCTCATTGAGAATCAGGACAAGAGGCTTCCCCGTCGCCGCAAGGGTCTTTACAAGTTCCCTCTGGTTCAGAGAGAGCGTAAGGTCATTGATGTTGCCCTTGGTCTCGCAGTAGGAGTTTTCTCCGATTGCGGCGACAATCACATCGGCAGCCGCAGCCGCACGAACGGCCTTCGAGAAATCGCCCCTCGTCTCCTGAAGGAAATTTCCGTATTCCGGATATTCGAGAACAGGAACATACTCCACACTTCTGAATTTTTCCGAAAGCGCTTCCCGAACAGTGTTATATTTCCCCGTAAAGTCGGGACTTTCGGAACAGTCTCCCTGCCATGAATAGTTCCAGCCACCTCCCAGCGGGCGCATGGAGTCCGCATTGGGTCCGACAAGAAGTATCCGGCTTTCCTTCGGTAGCGGGAGAACGGAATTTTTATTTTTAAGAAGAACCTCACTCTCAAGCGCAGCGCAGCGTGCCCTGGACACAAATTCATCGCAGCCGAATCTTGCATAGTCCGAACGGGAAGAATATGGGTCATCGAAGAGGCCAAGTCGGAACTTAACCCTAAGAACACGCCGCACGGCATCGTCTATGCGGTCCATCGGGACAATTTCCTCCAGCGCAAGTCCCGCAAGGATGTCGCACACTTCCACGCTGTACGGCTCCATAATCATATCCACTCCGGCATTTATCGACCGGGCGACAGCATCCTTATAACTGGCGGCCGTATGGTCTCTGTCATACAAGTTTTTGACATCCGCCCAGTCCGTCACAATCATTCCGTCCCAATTCAGCCCCTCCTTCAGCCAGCCGGTGAGCAGTTCGCGGTTTGAATGGAAAGGGATGCCGTCGTTGCTAGTTGAACTCACCATGACGGTGAGCGCTCCGGCCTCGACAGCCGCCCTGAAAGGAGGAAAGAACTTCTCCTTCATTTCACGGAGGCTTATCATCGAAGGGGTGCGGTCCTGACCGGAAACGGAGGCGCCGTAAGCCATATAATGCTTCGCGCTCACCGCGACGTGCTCACCGTCAATATGATTAGGGTCATCCCCCTGAAATCCCCGAGTCATTGCGGCGCCCATCCGGCTCTGTACAAGCGGGTCTTCCCCGAAGCTCTCCCACATCCTCGGCCAACATTGGTTCCTGCTGAGGTCGAGGGTCGGAGTGAACACCCAAGGAACATTGCAGGAGCGGGTCTCGTAGGCGCAGATCTCTCCCGCACTGAAGGCGAGGGAATCATTGAAAGACGCCGCAAGGCCTATTTCATGAGGGAACAGAACTGAACCTACGGTGTAGGACGCGCCATGAATCTGGTCCAAACCGTAGAGACACGGAATTCCTGTCTCATCCATGGAAATTTTCTGAATCTGCCCGATGAACTCCCTGTAGGCAGAAGCGGAGTCAGCTGAATTTCCCATTGTGTTGAGAATCGAGCCTATCTTGTACTTGCGGAGAAGAGCCTCGCCGTCGGCCGAGACATTGTGAGTGCCTTTTTCAATTATAAGCTCGGAGGTCAGCTGGGTCATCTGCCCGACCTTCTCCTCAAGCGTCATCGTCGAAAGCAGTCTTTCAATCCGCGACTCCATTTTCTTGTCGTACGGGATTGCACGGTTCGTGTTTCCGTCATCGCAGGAGCAGAGCACAAGAAGCGTCAGCCCCAGAATTGTCGTCTGTCTTTTTGTCATATCAAAATAAATACATATATGTCGGCGCTGTCTCTTCAAAAGCTCAGAGATTTCAGAATCCGGCACAGTCCAAGGACACTTCTACTGCTTCTCAAATCCATCAGGACTGATGCCGAAAGACGAAATCATGCCCGGACTGAATGAAAGAGGGTGCGCTGAGGAGAAAGTGATTGTTTTCACCCATGTGTCTGATGTCGTATAAACCGTGACCTTGAGGAAATCGCCGTCTCCAAACTGCACCGGGGCACACGCGAAAAAGACATCTGCAAGAGCCTGCCCCTTGAGTTCATTGTTTACGTTAAGATAGATATACTTGAACGCTTTTTCTTTATTGACAAAAACACTATTCTCATCGAAATTGCGAAAAATCTGCCCGGAGATGGGTTTGTTCGCCTCCAGAAGCACGCCCACTATTCCCGGCTTTATTTCAGAATCATCATTTCCTTCCGGAAAAGCCCCGGCAGGAAGTTCAAGCCCTGCGATTTTACCGTATGCGGAAAGATGGGTGAAAGCCAGCCGGACATTCGCCGGATAATCCGTAAAATCCGCTCTTGAAACAAGCAGCTGTCCCGTCTCATCGCAGGTGCCGCTGTGGGGAACTTGATCTGCCGGAAGTTCGGCATACACCACTTTTTCATTGATGCCGTCATCATCCCAGTCCTCATTCCCCATCCATGTCAGAGACTTAAGCGGGCTGAAGGCAAAGAAAGAGTGACTGCCCGACTCATCCTTTGAGAATGTCGCCGAGAATGAGGCTGTTAAGCCGTCTTCGGACAATGTAGGAGTCACGTATTGAGCACCGTCAGACCATCCCTGGTCGCCGGTCTGCGAATTGTAGAACAACGCAACTTTCTGATTTGCCGTCCACAGCACCGGACGGATACCATTGTCAGGAGTCCCGAAAACAGTCCGGGAATCAAGTCCGGACGCGATGAAATCGACAGTAAAAGAAGCCGGACTCACGACATCCGGTGCGAATTCCTTTGTACATGATGAAAGGACAGCAGTCAATGCCACTGCCGCAAACGCGACATTTTTCATTAAACGTTTCATAACACATTTCAGATTAGAATGTTCCATAACTTTCCTCCGCTGCGGAATTTATGTAGGAGCCGCAGAATTTCTCCTCCCCGCTTGTCGCGAAGCCAAGTTCTGCGGTTACATTCACGAATGTAACCGACGGAGTTTCATATTGTTTCATATCGTCTTTAACTTAATTATATGGTTATCATTTTTATCGTATCTGACATCAGTGCTGATAGACACGCACATAGTCGATGATGTACTCGGTCGGGAATATGGAATCGTCAACACCCATATATCCTCCCCAACTTCCGCCGATGGCTATGTTAAGCTTGATGTTGAACGGCTTGTCGAACGGCCATGACTTAGGGTCGCCGGTCCCATCGTTGCGAAAAGTGTAGTAGGGAATGCCGTCAACATAGGCCTGAATGTACTCCGCCGTCCACTCCACGCCATAGGTATGCCACTCCGTTTCAGGCGATTCCAGTTTCAGAGACGTGGTGAGGAGGTTTTTGCCCTCATCGGTCCTGTCCTTCTTGTTATGGAGCGAGAACCACACGATGCCAGGCTCGCAGCCGACATACTCCATGATGTCAATCTCGCCGTCCAAGAGATTGTCCGAAGTCCTCGCGGCAGGCAGCATCCAGAAAGCCGGCCATGTACCGCGCCCCGCCGGAAGCTTCGCGCGCATCTCCATCTTCCCGTAGGTCCACGAACGCTTTGTAGTCATCCTCGCGGAGATGTATTTCTTCCCGCCAAGAGGCCTGTCCAGTTTGTAGGCAGTCAGAATCAGACAGCCGTCCCTCACTTTGGAGACGGCCTTGCCGCCATACGACTTATCCACGTAGTACTGTTCCTCATCATTGCCCCATCCCGTGCCGCCTGTCTCGAAAATCCAGCCGTCCGAAGGCTCCGCCCACGGCTGTCCGTCAGCAGGTTCGTCATCAAACTCGTCAGACCACACGAGACGATATTCTCCGGTACCCTCATCTTCCTCGCCCGTGGTCCACCAGTCCGGTTTTCTGAAATGTTCCGGTTCTTCCCTCATGCATCCGGACGGCACGCCGAAAAGCGCGAGCAGAAGTGCTGTACATATAAGAAATCTTTCTTTCATAAAATTTTATCTTTTCGCGATGAAACGGAAATACCATGAATCATCCGTCGTCTGAAGACGCAGGTAGAGGCAGTCGGCCGTCAGTGCAAGAATCCTGTACTTGCCTCCGAGAGCCGCAGGAACCGGAATCGCGCTCGGGAAGGCCATATCGGAAAAGACTATGTAATTCACTCCGTCTTCCTCAACTATTTTCCAACTCTGACCCTCCGGCTGGCTGTATTCTATGTCAGTGGCCTCATTCCCCTCATATCGCATCGCGGAGAGTGCCGCCTTGTCGCAATAGACATAGCCGTTGGAATGAAGGATATAGGCATGACCGTCGAAACGGAACTCAAGCTCGTCGTCATACATCGAATAGTTCTTCATCTCATCCGGTTCAACCGACCACCAGTTAGGTTCAAGGGCATCCTTGTCGCCCTCACCATAGTGGCCCTTGGTCGTATGGTCCCAAACCCACAGTTTCTGCGAGCCGTCCTCATTTGTTGTAAGAGACTTCTCCAATTCCGTCATCGAAGGCGTGTCCGGCTGATCCGGTTTGTCCGGTTTTTCACCGCCTCCGGTCTGCGGCTGCGTGCCCTTGAGCACAAAGCGGAAAAACCACGAGCCGTAAGTGTCTGAACCGGTGTCGTATTTCAGGGAAAGGACATCGTCCGAAAGCTCCAGCACCTCGTATGCTCCTCCCATGGCCGAAGGACAGCACGGATAGGACGGAAATCCACAGGCAGAGAAGCTGAGCCACAGCGTCCCGTTCTCGTCGGCATAGAGCCCCCACTTCTGGCCAGATGGCTGGGTGTAGGCGATGTCGGTCGCCCTGTAGCTGCCTCCTTCAGGGAAACCGTCCGGGTCAAGCAACGTCAGAACCGTGCCGTCGGCATAAATCTTTCCCTTGGTGTCAAGCACATAGTCCCATGTGTCAGTGATGAATGAAAGTTCATCGTCGTACATGGTGAAATCCTTCATTTCCCACGCTGCCACAGGCCACCAGTCCGGTTCCTTTGAGTCACGCGCCCCTTCGCCGAAATGCTTGTCCGCATACCAGTTCCAAACCCAGACTTTCTGAGTACCGTCGCCGGTGAGCTTCTTCACGACCGGGTCGTTTTCAGTCACGCTGAATGTGAACGGAACAGGCTCATCCATTCCTCCGCGCCCGTAAACCGTGAGCGTGCCGTCATACTCGCCCTTCATGAAATAACGCAGAGTGAAGTCACGGCTGCTGCTCTCGAGATAGCTTCCGTCCGGCTTTCTGATTTTCCAGAACGGGGACACCCCCTCCTCGTCAAAAGTGAACCTTATTATGTTCGGGCTGTCCTTTTCCGGAGCCACTGAATATTTCGGGGCCTTGATGTCCGGAGTCTCGCCAAGTTCAAATGAAGACCCGGAGCAGGCAGCTGCCAGAACCGTCAATGCAAAGATTGTAAGAATTCGTTTCATAAGTCTATTTGTTATCAATAAGTATGTGTGTTATAGATATTTCCATGTGTTGTCAATATTGGTTTTGTTTCAATGTTCCCTGAGCCTGATCGATTTCGGACTGTGGAATCGGCAGCCACTTCTTCGATTCGGTATAGCCTCTTTCCCCGAGAACCTGCCCGGCCTTGCCGAAACGCACGAGATCCCAGAACCTGTGCCCTTCCAGCGCAAATTCAAGCCGGTTTTCAAGAAGGATGTTTTCAAGAGTGGCGGTGCGTTTCCTTGCAGCAAATGCGGCGTCTGTTGTTTTCATTCCGAACGCCCTTGCTCTGACCTCATTCAGATAGGAGTCGGCTTCAGTCTGCGGCCCTCCGGTGCGGACTATAAGCTCAGCCGCCGCAAGAAGAGCCTCAGAATAGCGCCAGACCCTGTAGTTATTGCGAAAATTGAGTTCGGGGGCATTGCCGTTATAGCGGCTGTGCCCGTCGGAGCGGCCGAGGTATTTGCGGTTGAAATAGCCTGTGTCGTCATAACGAGGAGTGTATGTGGCTTCCGGATGAGCCTGCTGCCATTTGGAAAAGCAGAGTATGGTCGCGTCACGTCTGGTGTCATCAGGCTCAAAAGCATCATAGAGCGACTTCTCCACCGGCTCAAACCCGTAGCCGCCGGTATCGAACTCCGGCCCCGAATATCCGTTTATGCCGATGAGTGTAGGAAATACGGAACCACCGACCTTTGTAGGGCTTTCCCATGTGCGCTCGCTCGGGGAATCCGTGTAGTTGACTTCAAAAATCGACTCCTGACACCACTCCCCGGCATCTGTCCAAATACCCGCGAAATCCGGACGCAGGCTATAGAGCCGCGACCCTATGATTTCCCGCAAATCCGCAAGGACAGTTCCGTACATAGCTTCGTCTTTCTGGTACATGACCACATTGGCACGCAGCATCTGAGCTGCCGCCCGGGTGAAGCGGCCATATTCGGAAGACTTCACCACCTTGGGAAGCGCACTGCCTTCAAGGGCCGAGTCAAGATCCTTAAGTATCTCCGAATATACCCTGTCCGCCTCATACTGTTCGACGATATACGGTCCGGAAGGATTCTTCGTGTAATAAGGGACATTCCCGAAAAGTTTCCAGAGCCAGCTGTAGTTCCACGCCCGGAGAGTCAACGCCTCTGCCCTGATACGGCTGCGCGATGCCGCCGACATCCCGCTTGCCGTCCCGACATATTTCAAGACGAGGTTGGCCCGATAGACCCCGGAATAGAATGTGACCCAGAGGGTCGAGGGCGTGTAGTTCGGAGTAGCGGAAAAGTTGCGCATCAGATGAAGATACGGAACGTCAGTCTCATTCGCGCCGCCCACGCGGACATCGTCCGACATGACATCAGAGACGAACTGCAACGGAGCATAGCCTCCGAATACGAAATCCGGCCACTGCATAGGAGCGTATGCCGCCATAAGCCCTTTTATCAGTTTTTCGTAGTCGCCGAAATATTCGTCTTCGGGTATTTCCGTTGTCGGAGTGACATTGAGGAAATCCGAGGAACAAGAAGACGTAACAAAAAGTCCAAGAAAGGCTAATATTGTATATATCTTTTTCATTTTCAAAATTTTAAGGAGTTTCCTATTTTCAAGGACAAAAGTTTATGCCTACGGTTCAGAAAGTCACTTGAACACCGACAGAAACTGTTCGCGGAGTCGGATAGACTCCTCTGTCAACTCCGGTGGATGTGCCTCCGGACGCAATCTCAGGATCAAAGCCGTCATAGCGGGTGAGCGTGAAGAGATTCTCGACGCCGACATAGAAGCGCAGTCTTTGAACGAATATCGTATTCATCCATTTCTCAGGCATCGTATAGCCGAGCTGCAGATTACGCAGACGCAGAAAAGACCCGTCATGAACATAGAGGTCGGAAGACTGCCAGTTTGTCGCATCCACCTTGCGGGAAAGACGCGGAATCCTGTTGGAAGACCCCGGACCGGTCCAACGCGAAAGCATATAGCGCGGCATATTCAGATAGGGATAGTCAGAGCGATAGGAAGCATCGAAGATGTCGTTGCCTATTGAGGCATATAGTAATGCGGACAGGTCTATACGTTTCCATCCGATGCTGATGTGGGCTCCGAGGATCCAGCCCGGAGACCCCTTCCCTATCTTTGTGCGGTCCTCGTCATCAATGGTGCCGTCGCCATTCACATCAACAAATCTGACATCACCCGGCTTCGCGTCTTTCTGGAGCATCTCCCCAGCCGCATTAACATATGAAGAAACCTCCTCCTGCGTCTGGAATATCCCGTCCGTGCGCATTCCATAGAAGAAAGGGAAAGGCTCTCCGTTTTCCGCACGGGTGATGGTGCCGATGTTTCCGAGCACCGTGTCATAGTTCGCCCATCCGTTCTGATTGCCGAGGCGGATGACACGATTCTTCACATATGTCGCATTACCGCCTATCTCAAAATTGAAGTCACCCTTGGCAAAACGGTAACGAATGTCCATCTCCACTCCTATGTTCATCATATCGCCCACATTGCCGTAAGGCCTTGAGTTCCCGATATATTGAGGAAGAGGAACTGTCATGAGCATCCCGTTTGTCCTCTTGTTGAACCAGTCTATGGTAAATGTCAGAGAGTTGCCGAAGAATCCCGCATCCAGTCCGACATTGTACTGCTCCGACTGTTCCCATTTGAGCCGGTCATTAGGATAGGCGACCGGCGTCACGCCCGGCTTTATCGAATTGAGCCCCTCGGGACCCAAAATGTATCCGACGCCGGAAGTTACGGTTGAGATGTAGCGGAACGACCCTATCGATTCATTTCCGTTGAGTCCCCAGCTCCCTCGGAGCTTGAGTGCGGATATTTGCGCCGGGCGGTTCTGCATGAACGGCTCGTTCGTGATGTTCCATCCGAGGGAAACAGACGGGAATGTCGCCCATTTGTGCGACGGGCCGAAGTTCGACGAGCCGTCACGGCGGAGCGTGAGTTCGGCCATATATCTCTCGTCATAGTTGTAACTTACTCTTCCGAACCACGACAGAAGCCTATGGAATGGGGACAGCGAGCCCCACGCGCTGCGGGAGTTGGTGTCAGACTCAGTGTTGTCTATCCACGGCTGTTTGGGGTTTCCGAGATCGTAGCTTGAACCTCCGACACTCTGCGACTGCGAAGACGAGGCGGACTGTCCGAGAAGTATCGTGAGGTCATGCCGCTCTGCAATCCGACAATTATATGAAAGAGTATTCTCCACCTGCCATGTGAAGAGGCGGCTCATGCTTGACCATACGGAAGAACGGTCCATGTAGGTATATCGTCCGAGCCAATAAGGCATCTGATAGCCGTCATTACCGCTGAAAATCAGTTCCACGCCATAGGAGGACTTGAATTTCAATCCCTTATAGAGTTCCAGTTCTCCGAACACATTGCCGACCAGTTTGTCCGCCTTCGACTTGTCACCCGGAAGGCTGAGGGACGCGAGAGGATTCACCATATTCCCGAAATCGTCTCCCGCAATGGCAAAGACATTTCCATTGGAGTCCGTAACAGCATTCGGATGAGCGGAAAGGACAGCCTGCGGGTCATCGGCATAGACTTTCATTATCGGCGACATGGACACGGCGCTCCCGAGTATGCTCCCGCGCTCGCTGTTCTCCCCGATGCTCATTGATGTCGTGCGTGAATAGGCCATATTGACACCACCCTTGAAGTTCCGCAGCCAATTTCGCTCCGAATGGTCAAAGAATGTGTAGGTGGTGTTTGCACGTGCGCTGTAGCGGTCATAGTTTGAGCGATTATAGTTCCCGCCGATAATGCCCTCGTTGTAGAGATAGCCGAATGAAAGATAATAACTCAGTTTGTCATTGCCGCCACTGATGCTCGCCTGATGCTCTATGACAGGAGCATTATAGTTGAAGACCTCTTTCTGCCAGTCCGTGCCCCTGCCGAATGACTTGGGGTCATCATACACAGGGGACATGCCGCTGTTCATGTTCATTTCGTTCATCAGCACAGCATATTCCGTGGCATCCAGCACATCCTTTGTACGCCACGGACTCTGCCATCCATAGGAAAATGAATAATCCACAGACAGACGGTCACTGCTGCCCTGCCGAGTGGTCACGAGGATGACCCCGTTCGCGCCTCGGGCACCATATATTGCCGCCGACGCAGCATCCTTTAAAATCTCCACAGACATAATGTCTGCAGGGTTGAGATAGTCGATGCTGCCGCTGACCGGCATTCCATCAACAATGTAGAGAGGGTTGCTGTCATTGATTGTTCCGATGCCGCGTATGCGGACCTTTGTCCCGGAACCAGGCTGACCGGAGTTCTGCGTGATTGTAACACCTGACACCATGCCCTTCAGCAGATTGTCCACACGTGTTCCCGCCGTCTGCGTGAGTGCATCGCCCTTGACGCTGCTGATGGCCGCCGTCACAACACTCTTGCGCTGGACGCCGTAGCCGACGACTACCACGTCATCAAGCATCTGCACGTCCTCGACGAGGCTCACTTCAAGCACTCCGGAGAAATCCTTCGGGAGCGTTACCGTCTTCTGCTCGAATCCGATTATCGACACGGTCAGCCTGTCTTCCCCATCCGGGACCTCAATCTCGAACCTTCCGTCAAGGCCCGTCTCGGTGCCTGCGGAGGGGTTGTTCGGAAACAGGACAATGGCTCCGACAAGAGGCTGTCCATCCTCGTCAGTGACTATGCCTCTAAGATTTCTTCCCCCTGACGGGTTTTTCTTTGTTTCCGGACGGAATATGGAAATCTTTCGCCCGTCAATCTGATACTGGAGTTCCGTGCCGGCAAGCAGTCGCTTAAGAACAGTGTCAAGCCGCTCATTGTCAGCGTCAACGGAAAATTTATGCTCCGTCCCGACATCGTTGTCGCGAATGATGAACGAACAGTCGCACTGCCTTCCGATTTCGTCGAGCAGAGCCACGATGGGCCGGTCTTTCTGGTGGACCGTAACCCGGATGTCCGCAGCCGACTGTGCCTCTGCCGCAAACCCCACGGCCAAAAACAGGACGACAGCAGACAAACATCGTCTGAAAGATTTCCTCAGACAAGGGATAAATTCAGTCATTTGATGCAAATGGTTATCAGTTAAACAATTTATTTATCTATCTTTTTCTGTCAGAAACATATATGATTCCGTCTCTCATTGTCACGGAATATTTTTCATCAACATCGAGGTATTTCAATATTTCATCGAGCGTAAGTCCAAGGTCTATGCTTCCGGAAAAATATTCTTCCGAAAGACGGTCGTCAAGCACCTTTATCCTGACATTGAAATGCTTTTGAAGACGCGCAAGTATCTCCGTGACAGGGGCATTGGAAAATGACATCCTGCCGCTCACCCAATCGGAAACGAAAGGCACGGACAGAGACGACGCTAATTTCCCGGTCTTTCTGTCAAGCACAGCCCGATGACCGGGGGCAAGGATAAGTGACTCCCCTGTTTCCGACGTCACCTCAACTTTCCCTTTGACAAGGTCCACAAAAACATCGTCACCATTCTTTTCCGCACACACATTGAATACAGTTCCGAGAACTTTGACCTTCAAGGCATCCGCACTGACTACGAACGGATGTTTTTCGTCGCGCCGAACCTCAAAAAAACCCTCTCCGCTCAAACTGATATTCCTGTTTTTTCTTCCGAAATCCTTGGCGTATGAAAGCCGGGAACCCGAATTGAGCCATACGGTGGAACTATCAGGAAGAACCAATGATGTTCGCGAGCCCTCCGGAACAACAACTTCGCAGAGCATCTGCCCCTGTACATCCCTGGCGCGCCACATGGAAACTCCGATTCCGGACACGACTCCAATCACAAGAGCCGCAGCCAACCGGAACCAGCCGGGCACAAAAATCCTTTTGACTGAAGTCCTGCCCATGCGACGATGTAGCAGTTTCCAGTTTCTCTCACGTCCCGCCTCAAAGTAAGGAGTGAGCGAACAGGCATAGAGACGGTTAAGTTCATCGAAACGCCTCGCATACTTTTCGTCAGCATCAATCATGTCCAGAAAAGCCCGCGCCTTCGTGCCTCGGAGATTTCCGGAGAGATAGTCGATGACAAGCTCATCAAAATCCATATTCCCAAACATCTTTTCTTCGTTTTTTCTGATTGACATACACTAATACGCAAAAAGCGCCGACTGTGTTTAGCCGGAGCGCAATTATTTTGAAAAAATTTTATCGATCCTAATTGACAAGACCGTTGAAGACATAGGCAAACAGGACGGCCATACCAAGTTCGGTCCTGATCCGGTCAAGAGCCGTCTTAAGTTGCACCCTTACCGTGGACTGGCTGATATGCATTCTTTCAGCGATTGTCTCGGTGGAATCACCATAGTAGAAATATCGTTCAAACACCTGACGGCAGCGTTCCGGAAGGCTGGCAGCAATCTTTCTGATTCTCTCTTCCGTTTCCTTTGCAGAAAGCGCCTCAAGCGGATGCTCATCGCCAAGACAACGCTGCTGTGCGAAAAGAAGAAGTTCTTTTTCATAGCTTTCCTTCAGACGCTCCTTCAGCATTCTTGAGCGAAGATGACTGACACAGGCATTACGGACACAGCCCACAAGATAGGCATGAATAGGCGCACGATAGTGCCCCCTATGATTCCAGATGCTCATGAAGACATCACTGACAATTTCTTCCACAGCACAGGAATCCGGCACATACATGGCAGCCACGGAGCAGAGATAGGACCAATATGAGTCGAACAAGCTCCTGAATGCCTGCTCGTCGCCTTTATTGACATCGTCAATTACCTTCTGGTCCACATTTATCATTTCACGCCATGAAATTTTCTGATGGTTACTTTTCGGAGACTCAAGTTCGCGAGATTCTTTCATTTTGGGGCTGACGGCCTATTTCGTGTGGTTACGAGAAATGACCGCAAGTTAAGACAGATTTTAATAAGAAACAAGCGGCTGGCCAAGAAATCTTAGCCAGCCGCTTAATCTACCAACTATGATAGGAGTGGATGCATAAAAAGATGGAGTGCAAGGTGGATGGTGAAGTCAAATACCGCAGCAACCTAATGGTTGTGAGGATTTTGACAAGACATCCAACGCAGCAATCCGCTTTTTAGGCACCGCTCCGTCAGAACATATTCGGATCAGACTCCCCATCCGCAATCGGAATCTCCCTCGGAGCATCCTGACGTTCGTCACGGCGAGGTCCGCGGTTATCGCGGCGGTCACCCCTGCGGTCGTCACGACGGTCACCGTCACGACGAGGTCCGCGGCCATCGCGGCGGTCTCCTCCCCTGCGGTCATCACGACGGTCTCCGGACGGCCGTGGTTTGCGCTCCGGTTCGACATATCCCTCCGGCTTCTCCATGAGGGCACGGCGGCTCAGGCGCATCTTGCCGGTCTTAGGGTCAATCTCAAGAAGCTTGACATCAACCTCGTCACCTACCTTGAGGACATCCTCAACCTTGTCGGTCTTCTTCCAGTCAAGCTCGGAGATGTGGAGCAGGCCTTCCTTGCCCGGAAGAATCTCCACGAAGGCGCCGAACTCAAGGATGGAAACGACCTTCCCGTGATATACCTGGCCGACCTCAGGAACGGCGCAGATGCCGTTAATCCATTCAAGAGCCTTGTCCATGCACTCCTTGTTGTCGCCGAAGATGTCAACAACACCCTCGCTGACGCCGTTGTTCTGCTCCTCGTTGATAGTGACGGTCGTGCCCGTCTCGCGCTGAATCTTCTGGATGACCTCGCCGCCCTTGCCGATAATCGCCCCGATGAACTCGCCAGGAACGCGAATCTGGACAATGCGCGGAACGAACGGCTTGTAGTCCTCACGAGGCTCGCTGATGGTCTTCATCATCTCGCCCATGATGTGCATACGGCCCTGACGAGCCTGCTCAAGAGCCTTCGCGAGCACTTCGTATGAGAGCCCGTCGACCTTGATGTCCATCTGGGTGGCGGTAATTCCGTCCTTTGTCCCCGTTACCTTGAAATCCATGTCGCCGAGGTGATCCTCGTCCCCGAGAATGTCGGTGAGGATTGCATAGCGCTCGTTAGGCTTGTCGGCGTCGGTGATGAGTCCCATGGCAACGCCGGCCACCGGCTTCTTTATCTTCACTCCGGCATCCATCAGGGCAAGGCAGCCTCCGCAGACGCTGGCCATTGAAGACGAGCCGTTGGACTCAAGGATGTCTGAAACCACGCGGATTGCGTAAGGGTTTTCAGGAGCGAGCGGAACCACCGGCTTGAGAGCCCTCCACGCGAGGTTTCCGTGACCGATTTCACGACGGCCCACGCCCCTCTGCGCCTTTGCCTCGCCGGTTGCGAACGGCGGGAAGTTGTAGTGGAGGACAAACTGCTCGGTGCCCTGGACGAGAACCTCGTCAAGCTCCTTCATGTCCATCTTCGTTCCGAGAGTCACGGACGCGAGAGACTGGGTCTCGCCTCGCGTGAAGACTGCGCTTCCGTGTGCGCACGGCAGGTAGCCGACCTCGCACCAGATAGGGCGGACCTCGGCGGTGTGGCGCCCGTCAAGACGGATGCCCTCGTCGAGGATAAGATTCCTCATGGCAGCCTTCTCGACCGCGTGATAGTATCTGTCAACCATCATCTGCTTCTCCTCGCGCTCCTCCTCCGGGATGGTCTGCATAAATTCCTCCTTGATTGCCTCAAAGGCGTCGCTGCGGGCGTGCTTGTCCTGTCCGGACTTAGCCACGGCGTAGCACTTGTCGTAGCAGAATGCCTCGACCGCCTTCCTGAGCTCCTCGTCGTTGATTTCGTGGCAGTAAGTCCTCTTCACGGTCTTGCCGCACTCCTCGGTGAGCTCCATCTGCACCTTGCAGTGCTTCTTGATTTCCTCGTGGGCGAACTTGATGGCCTCAAGCATATCGGCCTCGCTCACTTCCTTCATCTCGCCCTCGACCATCATGATGTTGTCGTAGGTAGCCGCGACCATAAGGTCGAGGTCCGCCTGCTCCATCTCGCTGAAAGTCGGGTCAATCTTGAATTCCCCGTTGATGCGGACAACCCTAACCTCGGAGATTGGGCCGCCGAACGGAATGTCGCTCACCGCAAGGGCTGAAGAAGCCGCGAGTCCCGCGAGGGCGTCCGGCTGGATGTCCTTCTCGGCGGAGATGAGCGTAATCTGCACATAAACCTCGGCATGGAAGTCCTCCGGGAAAAGAGGCCTGAGAGCGCGGTCAACCAGACGCGCCGTAAGAACCTCCGCGTCCGTGGCCTTGCCTTCCCTCTTCATGAATCCTCCCGGAAAGCGTCCTGCTGAATAGAATTTTTCCTTGTAGTCGACCTGCAGCGGCATGAAGTCCACGTCATCCTTTGCATCCTTGGCCGCAGTCACCGTCGCGAGCAGCATCGTGCCGCCCATCTTGACTACCACAGAGCCGTCAGCCTGCTTTGCAAGCTTGCCGGTCTCAATCTCGATTACCCTTCCGTCGGATAATTCGATTTTCTTGTTGATAATGTTCATTAAATTTTTGTTCAACCTGCCTCTCCCGATGAGAGCCGATTAGTAAAACTGTTGCGTACTGTGTGTATATATGTTGGTTTCCGAGTGGCGCCGCAGGTTGAGATTTGTGAACACCACCGAGATATGCTGCAAAATAAAAAGGTAAAAAACGAGAAAAAGGGTATATCCCTTTCCGGATATACCCTGATTTCCTGATGTCGTCTATCGACGGAGACCGAGCTCCTTGACGATAGCCCTGTATCTCTCGATGTCGATTTCCTTAAGATAGTCAAGTACACGACGTCTTTTACCTACGAGCTTCAAAAGCGCACGACGGGTTGAGAAATCCTTCTTGTTGCTCTTGAGGTGCTCAGTGAGGTGAGCGATACGGTAGGAGAACAGCGCAACCTGGCTCTCAGGTGAGCCGGTGTCAGTGTTGGACTTTCCGTACTTCGCGAAAATCTCCTGTTTTTTCTCCGGTGCCAAATATTCAGCCATCTTGAAAAAATTTAAGATTGTTAATAATACCAAAACTTTCGGGTCACGGTCTGTAAACCCAAAGCGGGCGCAAAGATACGGCGATTTTTTAATTAAAACAAATATTTAAGAGCACAAATATTTGTCAATTATGGCATTTCCCGCGTACTTTCCGTCTGCGAAAAGAGCCTCCGATTATTCCACCGTGACCGACTTGGCGAGATTGCGGGGCTGATCTACGTCAAGGCCCTTCGCGTCGGCGATGTAGTAGGCGAAGAGCTGGAGAGGGACAGCGACCAGAACCGGCATCAGGCACGGGTCCACGACAGGGATGCGTATACAATGGTCGGACATGGCGGAAACCACGGTGTCGTCCTTTGAGACGACGGAAATCACCACGCCTCCCCGCGCCTTGACCTCCTGCACATTGCTTGCGGTCTTCTCGTATATGGAATCCGGAACAGCGATGGCAAGTACAGGCATATTTTTGTCAATCAACGCGATAGGTCCGTGCTTCATCTCTGCCGCAGGGTAGCCCTCGGCATGGATGTAGGAAATTTCCTTAAGTTTGAGAGCGCCTTCGAGAGCCGTCGGGTACTCGTAGCCGCGCCCCATGTAAATGAAGTCGCGGGTGTCCTTGAATTCTTCGGCAAGAGCCTTCAGAGTCGCGTCCAGTTCGTCCAGCTCCTGCTGAACCAGAGCCGGAAGCGACAGCAGGGTGCGTGAAAGGTGCTCGAAGCGGTCGCGCGGAATGCGGGTGAGAGTGTTGGCAAGGGTGAGGGCAATCATCGCGAACACAGTTACCTGACCGGTAAAGGCCTTCGTGGACGCCACGCTGATTTCCGGTCCGACATGGATGTAGCAGCCGGAATCGCTCGCGCGTGAAATCGAGGAGCCGATGACGTTGCAGATGCCGAACACGAAGCACCCTGCCGCCTTCGCGAGAGCCACTGCGGCAAGAGTGTCCGCCGTCTCACCCGACTGCGACACGGCTATCACCACATCATCCGGGCTGAGCACCGGATTCCTGTAGCGGAACTCCGAGGCGAACTCAACCTCCACTGGGATGCGGCAAAGGTCCTCAATAAGATGCTCCCCTATCAACGACGCGTGCCACGACGTGCCGCAGGCCACAATCACAATCCTGCGCGCCGACAGGAAACGATAGGCATTGTCCCGTATTCCGCTGAGTATCACGTCGTAGGACTCTGGACTGACACGCCCTCTCATGCAATCGAGAATTGTTTTCGGCTGTTCGTGTATCTCCTTGAGCATAAAATGTTTATACCCGCCTTTTTCTAGTTCGGATATATTCATCTTCAGCCTGCACACGTCCACCGGGCACTCGTCGTTGTCGAAGTTCACGACTTTCAGCGGCCGTCCGCGATGGAGCACGGCAATCTCCCCGTCCTCAAGATAGACGACACGATCGGTGTATTCCACAATCGGTGTCGCGTCGGAGGCAAGAAAATATTCCCCATCTCCGATTCCAACAACGAGCGGGGAAGACTGCCGGGCAACGATTATCTCGTCGTCATGCCCTTTCTCCACAACAGCGATGGCATACGCCCCGATTACCTGTTTCAGAGCCCCCTGCACAGCCTCAAGAAGCGTGCACCGGTTCGTGTTCCTGACATATTCAATCAGATTGACGAGCACTTCTGTATCTGTCTGGCTCTTAAATGTATAGCCCTCTTTTATCAAGGCATCTTTAAGAATCGACCAGTTCTCGATGATTCCGTTGTGAATTATCGCGATGTTCTCCGAGCATGAATAATGCGGATGCGCGTTCGTGCTGTTCGGCTCGCCATGCGTCGCCCAGCGGGTGTGCGCAATTCCGCACACGCCGTCAAGGTCCTTCCCCTCGACAAAATTCTCCAAAGCCGAGACTTTCCCCTTACACTTATACACATTCAGGTCGCCCCGTGAATCTACCATAGCCAGCCCCGCGCTGTCATAGCCTCGGTACTCAAGTCGGTGAAGTCCTTTAATCAGAATGGGATAGGCATCGCGCCTCCCTACATATCCTACAATTCCACACATAGTTTTTTCGTTAAAATCTCACAAAGATACAAAAACAAACCGTTTCCGCCGACTTCATGCCGACGAAAACGGAAGAAAACACGACTTCCGCGCAGCTACAGCTCCGCCAGAAGCTCACGGTATTTCGGAAGCGGCCAAAGGTCGTCGTCGATTATCATCTCAAGCGCGTCGATGTGCTCGCGGATTTCCGCCATCTTGGCACGGACCTCGGTTTCATATCCCTTCGCCCTCGCGGGGATGTCCGGGTTACGGTTGAGTCTGTGGCGGATTTCCGTCATTTCGGAGGATGCCGTGCGTATCACGTTCACGTGCCCGATGATTTCGCGAAGGGTGCTTATCTCGTCCTTGGCAAGCGTGTCGAGTTCGTCCGGGAAAACCTCGTGGATGCCGCGGATGTTCTCGATGAGGACGTTCTGATAGCGGATTGCCGTAGGGATGATGTGGTTTGCGGCGATGTCCGCGATGACGCGGGACTCAATCTGAACTTTCTTGAGGAAAGTCTCGTTCTTTATTTCGTAGCGCGCCCCCAGTTCCACATCGTTGAAAACCTTGAACCTCTTGAAAAGAGCCGCGCTCTCCGGGCGCAGATACTCGCCGAAAGCCTCCGTGACGTTGTTCGCGCTGCGCAGGCCCCTCTTCGACGCCTCGGCAATCCACTCTTCGCTGTAGCCGTTGCCCTCGAAGCGGATATTCTTCGACGCGATGATGAACTGCCGGATGACCTGAAGTATGGCCTCGTCCTTCTTCACGTCCTTTGCGACGAGAGCGTCCACAGCCTCGCGGAATTCCGTAAGTTCCTCGGCCACAGCAGTATTAAGGACAATCATCGGCATTGAGCAGTTACTCGACGAGCCGGCTGCGCGGAACTCGAAGCGGTTTCCTGTGAACGCGAACGGGGATGTCCTGTTGCGGTCGGTGTTGTCGACAAGAATCTCCGGAATCTTGCCGATGTCCAGCTTTATCTCCGTCTTCTCGTCAGGAGAGAGCTTGCGCTCGTTTATCTTCGACTCTATGGAGTCCAGCATACGGTTCAGAGTCGCGCCGGTGAACACGGACATGATGGCAGGAGGAGCCTCGTTGCCGCCGAGACGGTGCGAGTTGGTCTCGGAAGCGATTGAGGCCATTATCAGGGAGCCGTAGTCGGCCGCTGCCTTTAGCGTGCAGACGAAGAACGCGAGAAACTGCATATTGCTCTTCGGAGTGTGCCCCGGAGCAAGAAGGTTCTGACCGCCGTCGGTGGCCATTGACCAATTGCAGTGCTTGCCGCTTCCGTTGATTCCGGCGAACGGCTTCTCGTGGAAAAGAACCTTGAGGTGATGCTTGACGGCAATCTTGCGCATCACTGACATCAGCAGAAGGTTGTGATCAACGGATATATTGGCCTCCTCGAACTGAGGCGCGCACTCGAACTGATTGGGAGCCACCTCGTTGTGACGGGTCTTCACCGGAATGCCGAGCCGATAGGCGGCGTCCTCGAAATCCTTCATAAACTCTTCGACCCGCTCCGGAATCGCGCCCCAGTAGTGATCCTCAAGCTGCTGATCCTTGGCCGCAGTATGCCCCATCAGCGTGCGTCCTGCCTGCATCAAGTCCGGACGGGCATCATAGAGAGCCTCATCGACGAGGAAATATTCCTGCTCCCATCCGAGAGTCGGATAAACCTTTGCAACATCCTTGTCAAAAAGCTGGCAGACCCCGACAGCAGCAGCGTCTATTGCCGCCATTGACTTGAGAAGCGGTGTCTTGAAGTCCAGGGCTTCGCCTGTGTATGAAACGAATATGCTTGGGATACATAGAGTTCCGTCTATGATGAACGCCGGAGAGGAAGGGTCCCATGCGCTGTAGCCCCTTGCCTCGAAGGTATTGCGCAGTCCTCCGCTCGGGAAAGACGAGGCATCAGGCTCCTGCTGCGCGAGGAGGTTCCCGCTGAAATATTCGAACGAATCCCCCTCAAGATCCGGCGAAAGGAAAGCGTCGTGCTTTTCCGCCGTGGAGTCGTTGAGCGGCTGGAACCAGTGCGTGTAATGCGTTGCACCCCGCTCCATAGCCCACACCTTCATGCCCTCGGCCACCTGGTCGGCGATGCTCCTGTCAATCCTGCGCCCGTTCTCGATTGCCTCGATGACACTGTCATACACCGACTTCGAGAGATAGCGCCTCATCTGTGAGCGAGTGAACACATCCTGCCCGAAAATTTCGGACTTGCGTTTCAATGTCTCCACAGGTTTCGCGTCAGGACGCGAGTGCATGATGCCGAGGGCTTCAAATCTCTGATTTTTCATGGTCTGAAAACTAAAATATATAAAAAAAACACTACCAACCCCTGGAATTTTACCCAGAAATCGGGTGCAAATATATAAATTTTCCGACACGCCCCCAAATTTTCAGGGACATATCGGAAAATTCATTGAATTTTATCTCAACACCACGTTCACAACGGGGGGGGGTAGAGATTTATTCCACAGGTTTCACTATGCGGAAGCCGAATTTCTGGCCTTCAGTCGCGACCATTGAGTATCCTTCCCGGGCAGCCGAACGGCACTGTACCGGGGATATTTCATAACAGCCACCTTTTACTACTCTCTTGTCATCTTCTGATGTATCAGGTCCTGTCGGATCGGTATCCTCGTCGGTACCGAGGTCATAGACGTACCAGTCCGAGCACCACTCATATACATTTCCATGCATATCATACAATCCGTATGCATTCGGTGCGTATGAGCCAACCTCGCAGGTCTTGCCCAAAGGCTTTGAATCGCTCTGACTTGTTCCGCCCTTGTCGTAGTCATAAGTCTGGCTGCACGTATAATTAGCCATTGTACCGTCCAGATGCTTTCCATCTCCGATTCCGAACGGGAGGTCATCCTTTCCTCCACGGCAGGCATATTCCCACTGAGCCTCTGTAGGCAGGGCTCCACCTGCCCACTCTGCAAATTCGGAGGCGCCGTACCAATTGACAAATATCACTGGATAATTGTCATATCCCGGAACCGGAACCCATTTTTGCACATCGGAATCATAGTGAAGTCCCCAGTCGCATGAACCGGAACTCTCGTAGAGGAGTTCAGTCTTTGTCGTTGCCGACTTGCCGTCCTCCTTCACACCCGTCTCGTTGAGGAATTGGGCATACTGAGCATTTGTAACCTCGTACACACCTATCTTAAACGGTTTCGTGATGGTTACATAATGGCGAGTCTCGTTATAAAGCCGTCGCGGTTCCTTGGCAACACCGGACTTTCCGTCCGGACTCCCCATCCAGAACGACCCTGCCGGAATTGTGACAAACTTCATGTCAAGCGCGACCTCATCCTCATACACCAGCAGGTCACATTCGGCATAATGAGCCTTCGGAGAAAGCGTCGACTTCGCGGTGATTTTCGCATTGCCCTTGCCTACTGCCGTCACGAGTCCGCCGCTGACCGTGGCAACGGACTCATCTGAACTTGCCCACGACACCGTGTCGTCATTGTCCGCAGGGCTGCCCGAAATTTCCATCTGCCATGTTTTTCCGACTTTCAACGATTTGGATATCTCTTTTGCCATCAGAAAATCAATAGACCTCGGAAGAGCCGTCACCTCGCATTCCGCCGTCTTGTCTCCGACTGTAACGGAAATCTTCGTCTTGCCCTCTTTTGCGACAGCCGTGACCAGACCTTTGTCGTCCACGGTGGCAATCTTGTCGTCACCGCTCTTCCAGATTGCGGTGTATTCCGTGCCGAGCACCTCTGCAGGAGTGACCACAACCGTAAACTGCAAGGTCTGCGTCCTCTGAATCTCGGCCGCACTCAACTGCGTACCTTCCTCGTCACCATTGGTTATGACGACAGATTCCACAGGAACCGCCGAAACCGTCACCTTGCATAATGCCGTCTTTCCACCAGCCTCAGCGGATATGTTGGCCGTGCCGGCGGCAATGGCCTCGACAAGTCCGGTCTGATCCACAAACGCGACAGCCTGATTGTCGCTCGACCACGTCACGGTCCTGTCCTGTGCCGTCTCAGGAAGGACATCGGCGTTCAGCTGAACTGTCGAGCCCTTGATAATCTTAACATCGCTCTTGTCGAGAACGACTTCAGTCACAACACTGCCGTCCTTGACATCGCAGGCTGCTGCCAGCACTCCGGCAGTCATCAGTAGCGAAAAAAGTCTCTTATACATAATGTACTATCCCTAATATTTATATTGCATCAATTACATCTTCACCATGAGAAGGTTCGAATATGTCTTGTAGGCGACGTCATAGCCTGAATACGAAGACCCGTCCATAAGCATGAACTTATAACCGTTAACCTTCTTTTCAGACCCTTCGGAAGCCCTCCAGTGAACATATCCGTCATCGCAGAAACCGAATTCAAGACTCGATTTCCCGTCACGTACCGCTGTCCACAAGTCGCTGACAAATCCGAAGACCACCGTCATGTAACTGTACTCGCCGAGATTCTGCGTCTCGACACGGATGCAGTGTTTCTCAGGAATGTATGTACCCTTGATTTCCGGTGAATATGTGGAATCGTTGCTCAGTCCCTTGATTGAGACGGAGTTGCGTCCGGTCTTGACGACATCGACACGGAAAGCTTCAGATTCCGTCGAACTGCTGCCGTCGTACGACTTTGTCGTGACCGTCGCGCTCATCAGATACATCCCGACAAAATCATCGATGGACTTGTCCTCAAACTTGTCCGCACGGGTCTGCATCTTGGCGGATGTCTCCACCGTCAGCGTGTCTCCCCATGAATTCTTGACCTCAACAAGTATGCTGTATTCGCTGCCTTCTTCCACATCCCATACGACATGCATTCCGTCGGCGCTGTTCGCCTCCGCAATCTTGTCGGCTGGGAAGGTGCCTCCGGCCGCGCTGAAAACCAGATCCATGTCATATTGCTCCTTATAATAGTCCAGAACCTCCTTCGGAAGCATCACGAACCTTGCGGAAGCCATGTTGGAAGTCTTGAAATCCCATTTCACAGTAGTATAAGGGTCGGAAGGATGCGGGGCGAGCACGCATTCGAGGACTTTCGGGAGGAACTCGCCCTCCGGATCATAGGTGAATCGCACTGCCACAGCCTGTCCAGGCTTTCCGGTCTCGTCGAACGGAACGACGACGAGGGTGTTGAGCGCAGTTTCCGGAGTCCATGTCTGCTCCTTGTCCGAAAACTCGCGGACATTTTCAGCCTTTCCGAGACAGATGCTGTTTGAAACCTCCTTAATCTTGTTCTCGTCAGAGCTGATGTCACCGTCCACGACAACCGCGCGGCAAATCTTCACATAATCATTGTATTCGAAACCGAATTTTCCGGCGCCCTTGTATGTGACGGACACGGACGGATCGGTGTCATGATCTCCGGCAAAGGTGAGCGTCTCAACCTTATCATAGCCGGCAACATAATCAGTGCCGTCATAGTAGTAAACAAGGCTCAGGCTGAATTCGCGTTCCCCGTCCCATGTGCACGGGTAGTAGTCGTACATACTTGAGTCTCCCAGATACTCGGCGACATCGGAGACATAGACATACGTTCCGAGGCTTTCCTCATAGTAGCCGATTGACTGCGCCGGAACCGTCACCTTTTTCTTTGCCCAGTCCACCTTAAACATGAAATTACAGGTCTCGGCCCAGTCCACAAGACGGAAGATGTTGTCTGTGCCCTTTGCGACCTCTACCGGGATGCCGCTCTGCCAGCCATCGTAGAACAGGTTGAACTGATAAGTAGCTGTCTGCTGGACCATTTCTCCGGACTCGGTCTTTCTCATGTAAGGCTCCCACTCCAACTGGTATGAAGCACTGACGTCAAGAAAATCCTCGTACTGGCTTATGTATGCAGGATCCTCGTCAAGTTCGCAGTCACGCCCCGCAATGTAAAGCGAGACCTTCACACTGGAGCCGAGCATCACTCCGGACATGTCGACCTTGACCGGGACGTCAACGCTGTAATGCCCGTCCGGGATAATTACGGTGTCCTTCACGGAAAACAGCCCGGCATTCTTGCCGCTGCTCTTGAGGATGACCCTATACGTTCCCTTGTTTCCGTTTCTGGCGAGGGTCACAGGTATGACACCGGTCTTGGTGTCCTGCGGGAATTCCTTGGTGATGCTGCTCTGAAGGAAATGGATTTCCTTGTTGTCGGCATCATTTGACGTTGCAATCACCCCAAGCTGTTCCTGAGAACATGAGCTGAAGGCAAGCGCCGCAAATATGGAAAGAAATATGATTCTGATATATCGTCTCATCGGAATATTCTCCTATTATTATAAAGGATTCTGATCTTCCTCGTTAATGTTCGGGTTATTATTGATCTCGTCCTGAGGAATCGTCATAACCCAATCGTATGTGTCCGGATTCGTGAGGCTCACGCCGTTTCTCGACATTGTGGTGAGGCACTCGTCGGCAAATCCGTCGGATGCCTTTCTGTCTATGCCCTGCCCGAGACGCCGGATGTCTATCAGACGACCGAACTCGCCCCAGAGTTCAATGCGCTTCTGGATGAGGATATCCTCAAGCAGGTAGCCGGTCCAGGTATTCGTCGTGGCCCCTATGAAAATGGAGGCATTGAGAGAGGACGCGTTGTAGCTCGGGGAGCGCTTCGCCATGACGGCATTCATATACTTGACCGCCTTTTCGCTGTCACCAAGTCTCAGAGCAGCCTCCGCAGCATCAAAATACATCTCCTCGACACGCATGTAGATGTAGTCACCGAGCCATGAAGCCACGTTCGAAAAACGGAACTTGTTTGAGACGTACGGAGAGTCCTCATTGTCAGGATCCCACCATTTTCTGCGGATGTCGTCCGAACGCATCTTCTTGTATATGCTTGAACTTATCAGTTTCGGCGCTGATTCAGCGTAGGCTCCGTCCGTGTTGTCCATGTGCGTGAAGAAACCGGCGTATGCCCCGGACTGCTCCGTGTTCTCGATTCCGGCACCCCACATGACATTGGATGCAGAGACCGAGTTCATCCCGTTCATGAGTTCCGATTCCCCGCCAATCTCATATTCGCCGGACTCTATCACAAGCTCCGCATTCTTAAGAGCCGTATCCCAGTCTCCGACGGCAAGAGCCACGCGCACCTTCAGAGCCCTCGCAACGTTCAGGCTAATATGAGACTTGCCTCCCGCAAGGACGGATTTCTCTCCCCTTCCGAGGAAGACTATCGCAGAATCGAGGTCATCATTAATCTGCTTGAACACGGTCCGTAGATTCTCACGCTTCTTCCCGACAAATCCCTTGTCGGTAGGTTCCGTGTAAATCGGGACTCCGGGATCATCCCACCTGTATTTGTCCTGCAGAGCGCTGTAAGGCGGCCTCGCATACCAGTTTGCAAGGTTAAAATAGGACAGTCCCCTTATCGCATACGCACTGCCGAACACGTAGCTCTTGTCCACCGTCGAGCCGTCCATCGTGCTCTTTGCCGCAAGCACATAATTGGCGTTTGAAATCCATGTGTAGTTCGCGTACCAGACATCGTACGAACGGAAAGAGTCGGACATATAGTAGGACTTGATGTTGTAGCAGTGGTCATACCAGAACCACCCGCTTCCGGCGCTCTGCATCACGAAGTCGTCCCCCATGGATTCAAGCGCAAGGTTATATGCCGATATGCCGAAGCACTGATGGGTATTTCCTCCCGTTGACCAGCCTGCGGTCCACATGCTCCTGTAGATTCCGTCGATTGTGGATATGGCGGACGACGCATTCTTCATCAGGTCTTCTCCGGAACCGGAGTCTGTCGGAACAAAGTCCAACTGACATGATATGGCAGAAAATGCCGCTGCAAATATCATTATAAATTTCTTCTTCATCTCCATATCTCCTAAAAGTTTATGTCAAGACCGAGGGCGAAAACACGCGAGGGCGAATAGGTGTACGAAACGGTACCCGCGAAGTTATACTGCGGATCCATTCCGTCAAGATGACTGAAAAGCGCTATGTTGTCAGCCGTGAAGAACACCCTGAAGGACTTCATCTTCACACGTGAAGTGACCTTTGTCGGTATCGTGTACCCGAGAGTTATGTTCTTTATCGCGAAATACGATGCGTCGATAAGGGATTCCCCCACCGTCGCATGACTTCCGCCGATTTCCACCATCGGCACGTCAGTAATGTCTCCCTTCT
>ERZ808246.255-NODE-255-length-47397-cov-15.848718_pt1 | contig 47397 bp, 43 predicted proteins | sample MGYA00521083_ERZ808246 | MGnify/ENA primary metagenome ERZ808246 (study PRJEB31516, sample SAMN03275577) | gut metagenome | biome: mammalia-associated habitat; material: feces | host: Papio cynocephalus | place: Kenya | collected 2012-07-07 ... | reverse complement strand
GGCTTGATATTCCTGTACCTTGGCGCTCTCGCCTCAAGGATTTTCTGATGTAGGACAAAAAAACAGGCTGGCCAGAAATCTGACCAGCCATATTCATGTAAGACAAATTGTCGATTAGAGCTGAGGACCAGCCTTTACGAGAGCCTTGCCGGCCCTGTTGGACTCGTACTTCTTGAAGTTCTTGATGAACCTTGCGGCGAGATCCTTTGCCTTCTCCTCCCACTGTGCTGGATCAGCATAGGTGTCGCGAGGATCAAGGATGTGGGTGTCAACGCCCTCAAGCTTTGTGGGAACCACAAAGTTGAAGTAAGGAATCGTCTTGGTAGGAGCTGAATCGATGCTGTGATCAAGGATGGCGTCGATGATCCCACGGGTGTCACGGATGGAGATTCTCTTGCCGGTTCCGTTCCAGCCGGTGTTCACGAGATAAGCCTTGGCGCCGCTCTTCTTCATCTTCTTCACGAGCTCCTCGGCGTACTTTGTAGGGTGAAGCTCAAGGAATGCCTGTCCGAAGCAAGCTGAGAAGGTAGGGGTAGGCTCGGTGATTCCGCGCTCTGTTCCGGCCAGTTTTGCGGTGAAGCCTGAGAGGAAGTAGTACTTTGTCTGCTCAGGATCAAGGATTGAAACTGGAGGAAGAACACCGAAGGCATCAGCTGAGAGGAAGATCACCTGCTTTGCCGCAGGACCTTGAGACTCAGGACGTACGATGTTGTTGATGTGATAGATAGGGTAGGAAACGCGGGTGTTCTCGGTAACGCTCTTGTCGTTGAAGTCGATCTTGCCGTTTGCGTCAACGGTGACGTTCTCAAGAAGGGCGTCGCGACGGATGGCGTTGTAGATGTCCGGTTCAGACTCCTTGTCGAGCTTGATGACCTTAGCGTAGCAGCCGCCTTCGAAGTTGAACACACCCTTGTTGTCCCAGCCGTGCTCGTCGTCACCGATGAGCTTACGCTTAGGGTCGGTTGAAAGGGTGGTCTTGCCGGTTCCGGAGAGACCGAAGAAGATAGCGGTGTTCTCACCGTTCATGTCAGTGTTGGCTGAGCAGTGCATTGCGGCGATGCCCTTGAGAGGGAGGTAGTAGTTCATCATGGAGAACATACCCTTCTTCATCTCACCGCCGTACCAAGTGTTGAGGATGACCTGCTCCTTGCTTGTCACGTTGAAAGCGATGCAGGTGTCGCTGCGAAGGCCCAATTCCTCGTAGTTGGCTACCTTGGCCTTTGATGCGCAGTAAACAACGAAATCAGGCTCCTGATCGAACTCTTCCTGGTTCTTCGGACGGATGAACATGTTGGTCACGAAGTGAGCCTGCCATGCAACCTCCATGATGAAGCGGACCTTCATGCGGGTGTCCTTGTGGGTTCCGCAGAAACCATCGACAACGAAAAGCCTCTTTCCGGAAAGCTCCTGCTGAGCGGTCTTCCTCACAACCTTCCAAACTTTCTCTGACATCGGGTGGTTGTCGTTAGGGTACTCAGGGGTGTTCCACCATACGGTGTCCTTTGAGTTCTTGTCCATAACGATGTACTTGTCCTTAGGAGAACGTCCGGTGTAGATACCAGTCATGACGTTGATAGCGCCGAGCTCGGTAACCTGACCTTTCTCGTAGCCCTCAAGCTCAGGCTTTGTCTCCTCGTTGTAGAGAACTTCGTAAGTCGGATTGTAAAGGACTTCCTTCACATTCTTGATTCCGTACTTGCTTAAATCCATCTTAGGCATAGTAAAATGTGTTTTTATAAAGTTAAACTTATTCTTAAGCAGTCCTGAAATAACTTGCGCCAACATTGGCGCCGCAAATTATCTCGCGCTTGTCCAAAGCGCCGCAAATTTAAGGAATTTTTATCCATTACTCAAATGAGTAAGCGATTAATTTCGTACATTTGCTTTCGCCGGCGTGCTTCACTGCAAATAGTTTGCCAGCGGAACACGCAAATTGTTGTGATAAAACGGTTTAACGATTGATGAATATGTCACCGTCAGAAGTGTTGAAAGAATATTGGGGTTACGATGGGTTCCGTCCGATGCAGGAGGAGATCATTACCGCAGCCCTTGAGGGGAAGGATGTGCTGGCCATCATGCCGACGGGCGGAGGCAAGTCGATTTGTTTTCAGGTACCTGGCCTGATAAAAGACGGGATCACTCTGGTCGTGACTCCGCTTATCGCCTTGATGAAGGACCAGGTGCAGAACCTGAACGACAGGGGAGTGCGGGCTCTGGCGATCCACGCCGGGATGAGCCGCCACGAGGTTGACCTGGCCTTGAACAACGCGGCCTACGGGGATTACAAGTTCCTTTACCTGTCTCCTGAACGACTTGGCACGCAGTTGTTCCAGTCATACATCGATGTCCTTGATGTCGGCTTCATAGTGGTCGATGAGGCTCACTGCATCTCCCAATGGGGGTACGATTTCCGGCCTGACTACCTGAAGATAGGCCAACTGAGGGAACGGATCGACGCCCCTGTCATCGCTCTTACCGCCACAGCCACTCCGACCGTGGCGCAGGACATCATGGAGCGTCTCGGCTTCAAGGAGAAGCTGTTGCTCAAAAGCGGTTTCGAGAGACCTAACCTTAGTTATATTGTCCGTAAGGTCGAGGACAAATATTCCCAGATACTGAACATCTGCAATGGTGTGCCGGGAACTGGGATTGTTTATGCCCGCAACCGGCGCAAATGTGAGGAACTCTCGGCCTTCCTTCTGGCTCAGGGAGTCTCCGCGTCGTTCTACCACGCCGGTCTTGGCGGGCAGGCAAGGGCAGAGCGTCAGGCGGCATGGAAGAGCGGGGCGATCCGGGTGATGGTCTGCACGAACGCTTTCGGCATGGGAATCGACAAGCCTGACGTGCGTTTCGTGGTGCATTATGACCTTCCGGAGAGCCCGGAGGCGTACTTTCAGGAGGCCGGGCGGGCGGGGCGAGACGGGAAGCGCTCGTTCGCCGTTCAGCTTTGGAACGGAGTCGATGTACGGAGGGCGAAGCAGATAGAGGATGTCTCTTTCCCTTCACTTGAATATATTGAGGACATCTACCAGAAACTTCACATGTTCTTTGAGATTCCCTACGACACAGGAATCGGGCGCCAGCTGAAATTCAAGATCGAGGATTTCTGCAAGCGGTTCGGTCTTCAGCGTGCTTCGGCGTTCTATGCGCTCAAATACCTTGAGCGGACGGAGCATCTGACATATTCAGAGGAGGTTGACATTCCGACAAAAGTGCGAATCAATGTGGACCGGAAGGCTTTGTATGACATAGAGTTGGCCGATCAGGGGCAGGCTTCTGTGCTGGAGGCTCTGATGCGGAGCTACACGGGCATATTCTCTTTCCTTCAGCAGATTGACGAGGAATATGTCGCCCGCCGCGCCGGTCAGACCGTCCCGCAACTCCGGCAGTCACTCTACGGCCTGTCGTTGGCTCACGTCATCAGCTATGTGCCGACCGACCACTCGGATGTGGTTGTCCTTCACCATGATAGGCTTCGTCCTGGCAATGTCAACCTGATGCCGTCCCGCTACGCGATGCTGAAAGAGACTTCGCACGACCGCAGCGCCGCGATGCTTGAATATGTCAGCGAGACCACCGAGTGCCGTTCCCGCTATCTCCTCCGCTATTTCGGCCAGACCGAGACCACAGACTGCGGCACCTGCGACGTCTGCCGTGCCCGCCGTGCCTCTGCCCCGGTCCCTTCTCCGGTCCCTGAGCTTGCCGAAGGGCCGGTTGCTTCGACAGGCTCAGTTGCTTCGACAGGCTCAGTTGCTTCGACAAGCTCAGCAACCTTTCCGGCCCGCACCCTCCAACAGATGACCAGGCAAAAATTGATTGAATATATTGATGGAAAAGATGGAGAATATTCCCTCGAAGAGATCGTCTCCGAGTTCGACAACCCCTCCAAAACCTATTCCCCCGACTACCTCGACATCCTACGCCAGCTCATCGACAACGGAGATGTTCCGATGTACAGATAAACAGTGATTTGCACTATCTGTTATTGACATTACCAAGAAACTATAATTCAGCGTTACAGATGACTTCTAAAACCAGATCATCAACTTGATTCCGCCATTCGACATCATTATCACAGGACTGTATGAAAGTAACGATAAAATCCCCAAAATCCGGCTTATTGAACTTAATAGTTTGGCTTAGCGTCCTGCTGTATATATTCTCAGCAGTATGGTTTGCCGTAAAAGAACATGAGTTTTCGGGGTTATACGCGCTGGCATTCCTTGCGGTTATATTCGTGTTAGCCTTCATTTCAAGCAAACAGACGCGGAAATACCTTGAACTGATGAAGGCTCTTCCCGGCGATCACAAATTAATCTCCAATCATACGTCAGCGATCGATGTCGGCAATTTCCGTTTCATCTTCAACACATACGTGAAAGGAAACCTGATGAACCCGTTCTGCGATCTGTATCTGTCAATGATTGTCGGCATTCCTTTCCCCGTTGACGATTTGACTGCCAAGGCCGCCATCAAGGATAAGTTACGGAATTTGATAAGCGGTCTGAAGGAAGAGGGAGTGCTGACGTATTCCAGGCCAATGGTTGACGACACACCTCTGGCTGATGGCGTGACCTGGATCGGTCAGACTCTCTATCTTGAATTCCTGCAGAAAAAGGTGACATCACCATGGCTGCTTGATCTGCAACGCAAGGTGTTGGATATCATAGACATGTACGGACTTCAGGACTTGACTTACTGTACCATCTGTGGATTGGCCGGAGGCTCAGAGTACCGTTTGAACAAAGGGAACATGTTCATCAGCAAAGTTTATGGCGGATTTTATGACAGCAAGCCACACAGATTTTCTTACAAGGACACTTCTTGGATGAACCTGAGTGAATTTGAGTCATATTTCAGCGTTGACAGCTATCGCGATCTGTATGATTCCGCAGTTCCCTATGAAGCATGGCTCAGCATCGGCGTGATGGAAAAAGTGCTGAAAAGGATGTTCAAAGAGTCAAAGACGCGCGGCACCGTGTTAATAAAAAAGGAGAAAGAAGGCATCCATGTCAATATCCGCGTGGCGTCAGAAAATGCGGCAGGCTGCTATCATTTGACCAAATCCTCGGGCTATTGGTGGATATACTCCGAGGGCTCTCTGGATATCATCAACATCAACCCTATGTCAACGGAAGACGAAGCCTTTGCATGCCTGATGTTCTATAACATCCTTGGCAAGTATGCGGACGGTTCATATTCCTCGTAAGGCTTCCACGAAAGGAACATGATGATGCTCTCAAAACAACGGTGACGGTGCTATAAACTATTGAAGGGACGTACGAAAGATTTCTGTAAAGGCATTTCGTGCGTGGAATCGTGGCTTTTACGGACAATGAGAGCCTCCAATGAGAGTTTGTGCGTCAATGCTTCTTATCAGCGCGCGGGTCGGAAGGCCTTGCCAAGAACCTCTTCGATCACCTGCGTGGTGTGCTTATGTCTCCGTGACTCTCTTGGGCGGCAAAAAAGGGCTAAAGTGCTGCCGAAGGGTGCTCCGTGACCCTCTTGGGTGACAAAAAAGGGCTAAAGTGTTGCAGAAGGGTGCTCCGTGACTCTTTTGGGCGGCAAAAAAGGGCTAAAGTGTTGCAGAAGAGTGCTCCATGACTCTCTTGGGTGACAAAAAAAGGCTAAAGTGTTGCAGAAGAGTGCTCCGTGACCCTCTTGGGTAACATAAATGGCCTAAAATGTCATCCAAGAGCGCGGGGATTATTCTATGACCAGGCCATCGTAGGCGGGACGGACTATCGAGCGGATGCCACGGTCGCGGCAAAGGGCTTCGAGGTCTTTGCTGAACTGGTTGTGGCGAGGGAATGTGTGGGAGAGGTGGGTGAGCCATGTGTGCTCCGCACCGATGCGGTCGGCGATCTCAAGGGCCTCGTCAAGGCTGAAATGCGAATGGTGCTTCTTGTAGCCTACCGTGTTGAGGGTTACGTGCTTGAGACCATGCAACTTCTCAAATTCGCTTTCGGGAATGAAACTCATGTCCGTGATGTAGGCGATGTCCCCGAAACGGAAACCGAGAACGGGCAACTTGTCATGAAGGCCTCGTATCGGGACAATCTTCACCCCTCCTGTCGAGGTGGCCATCGATGCCGGATCCGCCTTGTCGATGATGTCTTCTAACTTATTCCCGCTCGGAATCAGTGTCCCGTCTGGCTTCTTGTAGTGGTAGCCGACATCATGCACCCAGACAAGTTCCATGTCCTTGGCGTTCGGATAGACCAGGAACGGATTCTCGTCGATCACATGGAGATGCCATTCCGGAGCTCCCGGGTATTTCGGGAAGGCGAAGACGTAGGGATATTCCTTGATAAGGTCATCGAGGACGTTCCGCTCGCAGTAGATCTCCGCGGCGCGCTTGTCGATGTAGTTGAGCGAACGCACGTCGTCAAGGCCTCCGGTGTGGTCCTTGTGATTGTGGGTCAGCAGGATGGCATCCAAGTGGCACAGGTCGTGGGCGAGCATCTGCATCCTGAAATCCGGCCCGGCGTCCACAAGGATGTTCAGCCCGCCATATTCAACGAACACAGAGGAGCGGAACCGTTTGTCCTTAGCGTCCGGGGATTTGCACACATCGCATTTGCAGCCGATGATCGGAACCCCTTGCGAGGTCCCTGTGCCCAAGAATGTCAGCCTTGCCTTGTCCATGATATTCGTAAATTATAATTTTTTGTAAATGTCTGAAATTTAGGTTGTCTGTAAGTTTTGAGCCCTGCCTGACGCCACGAACCGACGGTCAGATAGTGATGTCCTCTATCATATTCACAAGCCCCGGCTCATAAGGCCTCTCGACGCGGATGTAGTTGCCGGTGTACCCGCCCATCAGCCCGTCCTTGACGTCCGATTCCCACAGCACTTGCGAGCGCCTGCCACGGTTCTTCGCCACAAATTCTGAATGGAGCTCACTGCAAAGGGACTCCAGCCTCGCCACCCGCTCCGTCTTCAAGGAATCCTTGACCTGATCCTTCCAACCGGCGGCCACAGTGCCAGGGCGGCGGGAATATGGAAACACATGGATGAACGCCGGCCTGACGCGGTCTTTGAGGAATGAATATGTCTCCTCGAAGAGTTCGTCCGTCTCTCCCGGAAGTCCTGCGATGACATCTATGCCGAAGAACACGAATGGTTTCGTGGAGTCCTCTGGCCGAGGGTCCATCACGGAGCGTATGTAATCTATCCTGTCAGCGAAGAACTCAGTCGTGTAGTGGCGGCCTACCCTTTTAAGGATCGTGTCCGACCCTGACTGTAAAGGAATATGAAAGTGTGGCTGGAATTTTGTGCCTGAGGCTATCCAGTCGATGATGTCTTCGGTGATGAGGTTCGGCTCTATTGAGGAGATACGGTAACGTTCGATTCCTTGCACATCGTTCAGGTGTTTCAGCAAGTCGAGGAAACTCTCACCTGTGGTCCTGCCGAAGTCTCCAGTGTTGACTCCTGTGATGACGATCTCCTTGATTCCGGATTCCGCTATCTTTCTAGCCTGTTCCAGTACCTCCGAAATCGGGATATTCCTTGAATTTCCCCTCGCGTAAGGTACTGTGCAGTAGGCGCAGAAGTTGTTGCATCCGTCCTGCACCTTGAGGAACGACCTCGTCCTTTCCTCCGACGAGAACGCCGCCATAGTCTCCTTCGAGATCTCCTTTATGTTTATGTTTGTACCGTCTGCGGATATGACGCCACCGGAACCTTCGCGCTTCGCGCTTCGTCCCGTCCCGCCTACGGCGGTCCACCCGTTCACGTGGCCACGGGCGGCCACGGTTCCGGTGGCGTCATATCCACCGTCGGTACTGTTCAGGAGAAGTTGCATAGTCTCGGGAACGACTTTGGACTTTTCCTTGGCCCCGAACACAAGCGCGACACCTTCAATGGCCTGAAGATCGTCCCGGCGAAGTTCGGCGTAGCAGCCGGTCACGATAATCCTGGCCTCGGGCGAGGTGCGGTGCATCTTCCTGATCACATTCCGGCACTTCTTCTCCGCCCTCTCCGTGACCGAACAAGTGTTGATGAGATAGACATCCGCCTTTTCCTCCCACGGCACGACCGTGAGACCGTTCGCGACGAACCCTCTCTCGTAAGTCGAAGTCTCGGCGTAGTTCAGCTTGCAGCCGAGTGTCAGAAACGCTATCCTCATCCTAAAATTTCCATATTGGTTCACCGTACATCACCGTGACGCGTGACCAAGCGCATACTCCGTTCACAGGCGGATTTTTCTTTGATACCCGGACTTTCAGAAAAAGAATGTCACCGAATTCCTTGCGGATGGCATCCAGAATTCTCCCCGCGACATTCTCCAACAGGTTGGAAGGAATGGCCATCTGCTCCGCCACAATGTCATAGACACGCCCGTAGTCGATGGTCTTGCTAAGGTCATCGGTCTTTACCGCCTTTTTCAGTTCTGTCTCGGCATGAAAGTCCACGATGAAAGTGTTGCCCTCTCTCCGTTCTTCCTCCAGACATCCATGATAGGCATGGAACTCCATTCCTTCAAGTTCTATTATTCCGTCGTAGTTCATACTCGTTAAATTTCAATTGTAAGGTCACTTCGACAGGCTCGGTGACCAGAGGTTCACTTTCCCGCCAAAAGCAGGAAGACGCAAGGACGCTTCCCGATGGCGAAAGGCGACCGCTTCCACTCTTTGACGTTTTTCGTCAGGATCGTCTCCTCCGGCAACGTGATGTCCGCAGCCACGCAAAGCCTTGTCTGGGGCTGGAGTGAGGTCAGCAGGTCAGAGAGCATCGAATCGTTCCGGTACGGAGTCTCTATGAATATCTCTGTCTGATCCAGTTGCGCGGAACGTCTTTCAATCTCCCTTATCGCTTTCCTGCGCTCGTCAGTCTTTGCCGGAAGGTACCCGCAAAACGCGAAGCTCTGCCCGTTGAGCCCTGAACCCATCAGCGCCAGCATCAAAGAGGACGGCCCGACCAGCGGAACCACCTGGATTCCATGAATATGGCAGAGTGCCACAAGCTGTGCCCCCGGATCCGCCACTGCCGGAAGGCCAGCCTCGGAGATCAATCCAACATCTGTCGGTGTTCCGTTCGCATCCGAGAACATGTCCAGCAGCGACTCCACATCCTTGGCGGAGGAATGCTCGTTGAGTTCCCTCATCTCAAGTTCTCCTATGTGCCCTCTCAAGCCGGCAGCGGATAGATACCTGCGTACGGTGCGTGCCTCTTCGACGACATATTTCTGGATGCTCTTGAGCCTGTCAAGCACCGGCTGCGGAATGACTTCCGCGGGATCATATTCCCCAAGAGGGGAAGGAATCAGATAGAGTCTGCCATTTGCCATAATATGGCAAATTTACGAATATTGCCGAAAAGAATAATAAAGATGATGCAGGTTATTTTTTGAAGGTTTCTTAACTTTGCAGGAAAGAAGAACACATTGGATTAGCATAATGAAAAAGTCACTAGCGTTTATCATGTTGGTTGCCTTGATGGCGGTTCCATCGGTGGCCAAAGACAAGGCTCCTAAGAATGAAAAGGTTAAGAACATCATTCTGATCATCGGGGATGGCATGGGTTTGGGTGCTACGGCTTCCTGGATGATCAATCAGAACTATGCACCGACCTGTTTCGACAGGGCTCAGTACGCCGCTGTCGTGAAGACATTTTCGGCTAACAACAGGACAACTGATTCCGCTGCCGCCGCCACCGCGATGGCCACCGGGCACAAGACCAACAACAGCATGCTTGGAATCCTTCCGGATGGCTCCAAGCCTGCAAGCATCGCTGAACTGGCTAAGGATAAGGGGCTTTCTACGGGAATAGTAGTCACCTCCTACGTTCTTGACGCCACTCCGGGCGGATTCTATGCCCATGTTGACAGCCGTGGAAAAAGGAAGGAAATCGCCGAGGATCTGATTGAATTCAAACCAGACGTGATTGTCGGTGGGGGCAGGAAGTATTTTACGAGAAAGAAGTACACAGACGAGAATCTTATCGACAAGGCTGTGAGCGCCGGATTCACATACTTGGAGACTCCTGAAAAGTTCTATGCCACATGGACGACTCCTATCCTCGGTCTTCTTGATGAGGGCAGCCAATTGGACGAGGCAGAGATCAACTCGGATCTCCTTACTGATCTGGCCGGGCACACGTTCGAGATTCTTGAAAAGAACAAGAGAGGTTTCTTCGCGATGATCGAAGGATCGCACATCGACCATGCCGCGCACGCCAACAACTCTGACGAGGTGATCTGGTGGATGGAAGAGTTCGACAAACTGGTCAACTCTGCGTTTGACTACGCTGACACCCACAAGGGAACCCTTGTTATTGTCACCGCCGACCATGAGACAGGAGGCATCACTCTGGTGCCTGGCAGCAATGACTTCACGAAAGGCGAAAGCGGGATTGAGATGAAGTATTCGGCCACAAGCCACACCGCGTCCCCGGTCATCCTCTATTCCTATGGAGCTTCCTCCTGGAGATTCGGAGGCGTGATGGATAACACCGACATATTTAAGATAATGAAGAGCATGTTGATTGATAGGTAGCTCCATTCTGTCATCGGAGAGGTGCGTATGTATCCGTCACTTATGTAAAAGGTATCATAACTCATCCGACAAGGAAAATGACTCTGTCAATGCCTGATGATAAGTCAAATCCTTTCCATTTTGTAATGCAGTGCCTTGAGCTCCAAGGCGGCACCGATTCGGTACATCGCGGAAAGGGTGTGGCGGAAAACTTGGAATGCCTCTACGCTCTGAGCTTCGACACCCTGTCTCATCATGAATGAATATGCCTCACCTGCCAAATAGGCGAGGTCATGCGCTATGTCGGAGGCTCCCTTCGAGTTCAGAGGATGTTTAAGAATATCCCTTGTCACGTGCTCATCAAGGTCATCGAAACCTCTTGAACCAACGAGCGATGAATATCCCTGGTCTTTGTATCGTGTCCAGTCCTTGTCCCACCAGCACGCAACGGCCATCCCGATGTAGGCGGACCACGCCAGTACAACCTCTGGATAACTATTGAATTCATGCACCGCGTCTCCGGAATATTCCAAAGCGATAGACTCCCACCTCGCTGTTATGTCCGGGGTGCTGAGAAGCATTCCGTCCAGAAGCCCTTTATCTGTGCAGATTTCCACAAGCCTGTCAACCAATTTGCTTTCGTATGGCTCAAATCCATCCATTTCTCATAACTTTATCTTGCTAAGATAAGAATTAGTTTTGACTTACGGAATAATAACAAAATGGATGGCTAAAGTCTTTTAGCTACCCTCCTATATATTCAGCCTCCAATGGATATAAATAAGCATCCTGTCCGGCCATTCTGTCTTCCCCCATACTCTACGGACAAATTTTAATGAAATAAGTTCAAATAGATCAATAATCAGAAATGATCACCTTATGCGATAAGCAATTAGAAAACACGTCTTGACGAGTCGTTCTTGAATTTGAACATTCCTGTCTCGTGACTGATTCTACCTAAAGCTATCCATTTATTGTAACCGTTTTGCTCTGCCCAATTTGCGTATAAACGCTGGATTTTCATTGGGTGCAGCTGAACCTTGGGGATTCCTTTCCATTTTGAGTCAGGAATCAGGGCATTGGCCGCAAAAGCATTGGCCTCTTTTTCCTCAGAACTTTCATTGTCGTAGTCTTCCAGATTGACCCTGCAATCCTCGGTGTCGTGATTCTTGATATGTCCAAGTTCGTGCATAACCGCAAAAGCCAGATTGTCAATCCTATCGTACCTCATTGTCACGATAATGCACGGATGGTCATTGTAATCAAATGAATATCCGTCAATTGATGCCCCTGCAACTTTGCCCACCACTCCAAAGACAATCCCGAACTCGGCAAATTTTTTTGTGAGATTGTCGATAGTGTTCTCATTCTTGTTAAGAATTGAACTGATCTGCGGAACCAGTTCATCAATCCTGCTGCTGTCATATTCATTCTGTTGAGGGCTTGAATATGCGAATTTTCTTGCAAGTAGCATCCAAGTCATAATCATACGAGGGTCCTTGCCGACCTTGGCGGATTTTTTGAACAGCCCCGTCGTCTGAATAGATAGTTTTGCTGGTTCCGGAAGCATAAATTCACTTTTGAGGAATGCTACGATCTCTGAATATAAAGTCGATGTAAAGTTCGCCCTGCTTGCAAGAGTCTTGATATCAAAGATAGCATTATACTCCTGATACTCTTCATAAGCCTTCTTTTCCGCTATTTGCCTTTCCTCATTCTCTTGTGTGTCGTAATCAAACCGGATCTGTAGATTCACCCAGTCTATTGACGGTATGCCAAGAGCCTCTTCCAACTTGTCCGCCACCTGCTTTGTAATTGACCGTTTCCCCTTGATTATTTCGCTAAGATGCGACGGCTGCATCTCGATTCTTTTGGCAAAATCTTTCTGGGAAATGCCACGTTCCATAAGCTCCTCTTTCAATATGCTTCCTGGATGGATTGCCATCAGGGCGGGAGCCTCATTTCTTGTTGCCATAGTGATCGCTATTTAGTTCAACTATCGTAATTTCTATTCCACCATCAAACTCCTTGAACAAAACTCTCTCAACACGTCCGTTCACAGGACGCACCGAACTGAGTGAGAGATTGTTGGAAAGCTTTTCATAATGTAAGAAACTATACACTTTCAGTCCTTCGGCGCTGGCGACAGCCTGCATAATCTTGTACATCCTCGCCAACCCCTCCATAAACCTCTTATCCTTGGAGTACTTCTTATACTTCCCGTTTTGTCCCGTCTTGATGACTTGAACTGAAAAAAGTTGACACTATACAAGGACAAAAAGTATAGTGAAAATGGAAACAAGGTACAAGACAAAGAGGGAGAGTTTCTACGACGAAGAGACTCACCATTGGGAGACAAGATGGATTGAAGTTCCGTACTATCGCTACAGCGACGAGGAGAAGATACGCATCGTCTCTGAACATGTGCAAGGTAAGTCGGCACAGAAAATCATCGAGGAGTACCATTTGAGCAGCAAACAGGTTCTGTTCAATTGGATGAACAAGTTTCTTCACGAGGAATCGTTACCTTTGCCAAAAGATGAAAACAAAGACAATATGGCAAAGAAGAGCATTGAGGAGCGCTTGAAAGAGTTGGAGGCGGAGAATCATCGTCTGGAGAAGGCTCTGGAGTTGGAGAAGCTCCGCGCGAAGGCGTATGACACGATGATCAACGTTGCGGAGGAGACGTTCAACATCCCGATAAGAAAAAAATCTGGCACCAAACAGTAGGTCTGCTACGCGAAGAGAGCATGGGCTTCGGCCTCGGCACTCTTTGTGGACTGTTTGGTTACAGCAGACAATCGTATTACAAGCGGAGCGACAACGAGTTCGCGGAAGATGCCGTGGAGCCGTTGATAGTGGAGAAGGCGCGTTTCTATCGCAAGGACAATCCCGGTCTCGGATGCTCGAAGCTATACCTGATCATCAAGCGGATGTTTGAGGATACGGGCTGCATGCCGGGTAGGGACGCGTTCATAGAGATCTTGCGGAAGAACGGCCTAATGGTACACATCCGCCGCAGGCGTCGCTATAAGACAACGGACTCCAACCACCACTACAGGAAGTACCCGAACCTCATCGCTGATCTTGTCCCATCGCGTCCCAATGAGGTGTGGGTGTCGGACATCACATATGTGGAGACGGAAGAGGGCGTGTGCTATCTGTCACTGATAACCGACGCTTACTCGCACAAGATCGTTGGCTGGGCTGTCGGCCCCACACTGGAGACGACATATCCGCTTCAGGCACTGCGTATGGCGCTTTCGGACATAGACGACATGACCGCCAGACGTCTCATCCACCATTCCGACAGGGGCTGCCAGTACTGCAGCGATGCCTATGTGTCGGAACTGAAGAGCCACGGTGTCAGCATAAGCATGACCCGGAGCGGAGATCCCCTCGAGAACGCCGTGGCGGAACGCGCCAACGGCATACTGAAGACGGAGTGGCTGTACAAGATGACTATCGCCACACGCGAGGAATGCCGTTCCGAGCTTGAGCGCATCATCGGCTTCTACAACACCGAGAGGCCGCATATGAGCATCGGGATGCAGACGCCGGAGGTGGCGCACACGCAGTCCGGGATTCAACGGAGATGCTGGAAAAATGGGTGGGCCGTGACGTAGAATAGAAAAAAGTGCCTATCTTTGGTGCGAGGCCGGTGGCGGCTAGCCGCCACCGGCCTGAGGGGAAAACCCTCAGCAAAGGTGGCACTGTAAACTGAATCAGTGAATCTGTAAAGAGAAACAGTTGAATCGAAGATCAGGTGTAAACCAGTTCAGAGATGCTGAAAGTATATCAGTTAAACAACCTCTAAAGTGTCAACCATTCTCAGGGAAGGTCATGATCAACTGATCAAAATCCTTGTCTGATATGTTAACTATCATCTCTCATAAGTTGCGCTTAAGAAACTGGCACAAATATACGAATAATTCCCAAAATGTGGAATTATTTTCCGTGATAAATCCTGCTGGATCCTTACAATTTGTGTGAAGAGTAAAACCTGAAATGTATGTTTTCTTTTTTTCAATTCTTTTCTTGAACATAATTTTGTGATAAGGTTAAAATATTCGTAAATTTGACATGCTACGCTGATGTAGCGAACATATCAGATGAAAGTGAAGAACTTTTGTCCTTGGGCTGAAATCCGGAAAATTTCGTTGAGCAAGGAAAAGAGTGACTTTCATACTTGTATCGTATGGCCGTGTGGGTTCTCTGCACTCCAGGATACGAGTGTGGAGTTGTCGATTTGCTCAAGGTTATTCCGGAACCACAGCTCAGATTGACAGTTAGGCTCCACACTTTTATCGTATTTACAATCGAAACATCAAATAATATTATTATGAGAAAGTTTATTAATTTTAATGAGGAATGGCAAAGAGAACTTTTAAAAGCCCTCGGATTAATAATTGTGTTTCTGTTCGTTATTATAGGTGTCCGTAATTGTGATATTTCTGATCCTACCGATGGAGATTTGGAGTATGAACAATCAATCGGTCGTCAGATTTTGATGGAAAAATATGGAATGAAAGATGCCGCAAAAAGAGAACAACAGATGCGTAGAGATTATCGAAAAAGAAAATACGGCAGATAGATGTTCTCTGTGTCCAAGGCCCACGTTTTTAGCTCAGAATCGTTAAGTGTTATCTGATGAGATCTATCCGCAACATCGGCAATTTCTGAATACCTATTCCAAGCCAGCCGCAGATGCTTCAGAGCAAGAACGCCTACACGGCTAGGGTTGACCGCGAGCATCCAACCGCATTCATATTCCTTGTGGATCAGAGCTTTTCGATGAAGCGGCTGACTACTTTCAACGGCGAGGATATGACTCTGTCGGAGGCGGTGGCAAGGATCGTTAATTCGCAGGTTAACGAGCTAGTGGAGCGCTGCGTCAAAAACAACGAGACCCGGCATTATTTTGACATTGCGGTGATTGGCTATGGCTCAGAGGCATACAGTGCCTGGAACGGAAATCTGGAGGGGCGTGATTTCGTCAGCCCGGAGGAAATCCGCGACAATCCGTTCCAAAAGAAGATGATCAAGGAAGAGGTCAGGACTCGAAAGGGGCTTACGGTCAAGGAGGTGGAAAGAAAGCAATGGATGACCGCCCGGCACGATGGGAACTGGACGAGAATGGACAAGGCGTTGAGACGTGCCGAGGGACTGCTTGACAATAGGATGAAGGAGCACCACGACAAGGACTGCTACCCTCCGACCATCATCAACATCACGGATGGTGAATATAACGGCGTGACTGATGATGAGATGCTTCAGCTTGCCAACCAACTGAAATCGATGTTCACTAACGACGGCAATGTGCTGTTTTTCAATATTCACATTGTTCCTGGGCATTCGGAATCAGTTGTTTTCCCGGCCACTGTCGGCGAGTTGAACGGCAACGGGTACGGTGAGAAGTTGTTCAATATGTCCAGCCTTCTGCCGCTGAACTACAACGAGCAGATCAGGGGAATATTCGGAGACCGCCAGACGGACATCCGTTACAGGGCTATGGGAGTCAACGCCGGGATGGAGCGTCTGGTGAAGATGATGAAGATCGGAACGTTGTCAAGCACACTTGCGAATCAGTTATGAGTTACGGTGTCAGCATACCGAAGTTGAACGATAATATTCCCAATGAGGACTCGTTCTGCAAGTCGGACAGTATGATCGCTGTGTCGGACGGTGCGGGCGGGTGCGGCCTGTTCGCAAGGCAGTGGTCGAAATACCTGATCCGGCATATTCCTAGAAAGCGGGTAATCACTTGTTTCGCTGAGTTCGACAAGTGGGTTGACGGCATTTGGGAGGCTTTCTTCAATGAATATGAAGCTGTAGCTAAAGAGGGGGATGGAATATTCCTGAACAAGTTCTATAATGAGGGGTCGTGTGCGACTGTCGCCGTGGCTTGGAGGGAGTCAGACCGCGAGTTCCGTTGGATGGCATACGGTGACAGTGTGGTTTTTCATTATAACAGGAAAAGCGGCTTGCTTGAGCATAGTTTCACAAGGCTGGCTGATTTCAGCAGACCGCCGATGCTTGTAAGCTGCAAGGATCCGTTGGTGGAGGAAGGCTTCCGTTGCGGGGCGTTTCATCTGGATGAGGGTTCTGTGGTGTTCGCCGCAAGTGACGCCTTGTCGCACTATGTGCTTTTGATGTATGAGCTTGCGAACTGTGGAAAGTTCGGCGAGGAACTGACGGAGGAGGCGTTTAGGCGTTCCGGCAATTCGGCTCTTCTGCTGGCGGCTGAGGCGATTAGGTTCGATTTTCAGACTGATGTTCTGGATCCGTTGATGAAAGCCGCCGGAAAAGAATCCACATTCAGGGCGCACGCCAAGGCGCTGACTGAACGAGGAGTTCTGGATGTAGATGATATGACGGTCGTGTTTCTTGGAAAATCGGCCTGACCTCGGTGTTTTGGTACAGGGAAAGAGCTTCTGGCGTACCAATTGAGGTGTCATTGTTCTTTGGTACAGGAGAGAGCCTTCTGGTGTACCGAAGGCATTTGAGCATTGGGTTGGTACAGGAGAATGGGCTTTGATGTACAAAATGCAATCAAGTGGCAAATTTGTACAGGAGAATTGCTTAGGCGTACGAAATCCGAATTTTTGATGGAAATTATAGCATACTTCCAATTACTATATCCAGAAATTTTGAATTATGCGATAAAAACATTATGTTTGCTGTGCATAATAAATTTGCGGCTATGATATTCGTTGATAGAGTAGATGAAACATCACGTCTTGAAGGAGCTCTTGCGGGAGAAAAACCTGCTTTGGTAGTGGTGTATGGTCGAAGGCGTTTGGGTAAGTCGACGCTGATTAAAAGAGTGTTGTCAGACAATGATGTATATTTTCTTGCCGACAGATCGGAGGGGCAGCATCAGAGAGCGTTGCTGGCAAAAGTGGTCGCACCTATATTCCCGGATTTCGATAAATTGACATATCCGGATTGGGAGTCGATTTTAAGGGCAATCAACTATCGCGCGGAAAAGCGTTTTACGCTGTGCCTTGACGAATTTCCTTATCTTGTGGAGCAGTCTCCGGATTTGCCATCCGTGCTGCAGAAACTTGTTGATGGGAAACAACTGAAATATAATATTGTACTTTGTGGGTCGTCTCAGAATATGATGTATGGGCTGTTTCTTGATTCCACAGCGCCACTTTACGGACGTGCTGATGAGATTATGAGACTTTCACCGATACGACTCCCTTATATTCAAGAAGCATTGAACCTCAGTCCTATAGATGCGATTGACGAATATTCTGTCTGGGGAGGTGTGCCTCGTTATTGGGAGTTAAGAGAGAAGCGGGACTCCCTTGAGGACGCTTTATGGCATAATGTACTTTCTGTAAATGGCGCGCTTTACGAGGAACCTGCGAAACTCTTTCAGGACGACGTGAAAGACATTGTCAAGATTTCGACAATTATGTCTTACATCGGTACTGGGGCGAATCGCCTGTCTGAAATCGCCGCGCGTTGCAACGAACCAGCGACTAATCTGTCTCGTCCATTAAAGAAACTCGTAGACCTTGGGTTCATAGAGAAAGACGTTCCGTTTGGCTCGGATGAAAAGAATGCTAAAAAAAGTCTATACAAGATCGCTGATCCGTTTATGGCGTTTTACTACCAATTCGTTGTCCCTAACCGCTCGTTCATTGAGCTTGGCAGGCGTCTTCCCGTTGAACAGGCATTGGCCTCTCATTTCTCTGAATATGTCAGCGCGCAATGGGAAAAGCTATGCCGCAATGCCGTGACCGGTAATTTAGTCAACGGAGTGGCTTACGGCAAGGCAAGGCGTTGGTGGGGGACCATATTGAATGAAAATAAGAAACCTGAGCAGGTCGAGTTCGATGTGGTTGCCGAGTCTCTGGACAAGAAAACCCTGCTTGTGGGTGAATGTAAATGGACCGCACAAGAAAATGGTGCACACCTTACATCCGAACTTCTCCGCAAAGCCGAATTGTTGCCGTTCGCCAAAAATCACACGATTGTTCCCGTGCTGTTCCTCAAAGACAAGCCAAAAGAAGACGTTGGCAACGTAATGTACGCAGAGGATGTTATTGCATTGTCAAAATAAACACATTATTCACAAATTCTCCTCTACGAACTCGGGGAAAAGGAGTATTTTGTCGGCGGAATGTGTGTCGAACAGCAGGTGCTCGAAATCACGCTTTTTCACATTCAGATCAACCGTGGCCAATTTGTCTGTGATGGCTTTTTTCAAATCCTCGGTGTTTGATATTCCGGATCTTTTTTTCAGAAACTCGTATGAAGGTTTTGTTTGTTGCATCAAAAACATACAATCATAGAAATCGCGCCCTTTCGCCCTTGCAAGCAAGGCGGAGAGTTTCATGCTGAGCAATACGGAATCTGGCGGAACCGGCAATGAGAAGAAAAATCCACATCGTTGTACATGCCGCATTTCTATCTGGTAAGAAACCCCTTGATCCTGAGCTTCAATTTTCAGAAGAAATCGTTCCTCTCTATGGCCTGTCAATCCAAGCTCAAAGAGGAATTCCGGAAAGAATATGTTCCTTCTGAAGGCGGTCAACTTGTCGTTGGCCTTGTCACGTGTCTCTACAGCCAGACCGCTGTTCTTCAAAAATGCGATCACTTTGTTTGTCATTTCAACAAAATCTTGCTCAGAAAGATCCTTGCAGTCGAAGTCAAGATCTTCCGAGAACCTGTCAATTCCCTTGATAAGACGAAGGTTTGTGCCACCGATGAATGCCAGTTTGCTGATGTAGGGCGTTGTGGCAAGATGGTCAAGTACCATCAGTTGTATATATTCCTTAAGAATATGCTTCTGAAAGGCGGCGTTTGATGCTACCTGAGACGGGAAATAGCTGTTTATGTAATTCAGGTCTATCATAAATCGTATATTCTTAATAGTTTCTTGATTCTGCTGTCCAGAGCCTTGCTGCTGATTCTCTGCTGATAATCTTTGAGTCTATCAATATCCAATTCTTCAGTCATAAAGGCTTCATCCAAGCGAAGTTGCTCCAACTCTGTGTCATTATCGTAAAAAGGATAGAGGTAAAGCAGATCCAACAGAGCCTTTTCCGGATGTGCCAACCACCAAGTCTGCTTGGGAGCGTTGATTATGGACGTGTTGGTCGGAAGCGGCACTGGCTTGTACCCAAAGAATAATTGCGGTTTGACATTCTGATAGGAATATTGTCCGAACTTGTTCTCAAATCTGGCTGTTTTCAATGTGGTGACTGACGTGATGCTCGTGACCGCCTCTGGAATCATTCCATATATGCTCAGTGCTGTGTGGAGGCTTATGTATGACGGACGGTAGATGCGGCAGGCCACATATCGCGAGAAATCAGGCCGTTGAAGCAGTTCCGGAAAAGCATACCATTCCTGTCGCAGCTTTATCAACAAGCCCTTATGTGACCATCTCGTAAGGTTGTTCCTGTCAAAAGATGGAAAGTACGCTCTTGCCTGATGGATGGAAAAACATCCTTCAGGCAACAACTTTTCCCTAAATTCTAAATAACTTACCACAACGATATATTTCTAAAACAATGCAAATATAATGCTTTTTGGAAATATTATACTATTGTCCGCGATATTTCTATGACAACTAAAGAATATAGTTCTTCAATAATGAAATCGAGAAAAGCCTCGGTGCTCGGAGCGAAGCGACCGAAGGGGTTTCGGGGAATACTTCCCCCGTGCCCCACTGGGGCTGTCACGAAGAGACTTGGGATGAATTACTAAAATAGAAGAAGGGTGGCTAACAGAAATTAGCCACCCTTCTTCTATTTTAGCGGAACACTACTTGCCGGCGAGGCGGGCGTAGGTGCCGTAACGTACTTTGGCGAATTCCTCGGTGAGGCTCAGGAGTTCCTGGGCTCTGTCAGGGAACAGTTTGTAAAGGGACGCGAAACGAACCTCTCCCTTGAGGAAGTCCTGGAACTTGGTCCAATCCGGCTCCTTGGAGTCGAGAGTGAACGGGTTCTTTCCTTCAGACTCGAGGGCAGGGTTGTACCTGTAGAGGTGCCAGTAGCCGCAATCAACGGCGAGCTTCTCCTCTTTCTGGCTCAGACCCATACCAGCCTTCAGACCGTGGTTGATGCACGGAGCGTAAGCGATGATGAGGGACGGGCCATCGTAGGCCTCTGCCTCCTTGATGGCGTTCAGGTACTGTGCAGGGCTTGCACCCATGGCAACCTGGGCGACATAGACGTAGCCATAGCTGATGGCCATCATGCCGAGATCCTTCTTGCGGATCTTCTTGCCCGAGGCGGCGAACTTGGCGATCGCGCCGGCAGGGGTTGACTTGGAGCTCTGTCCACCGGTGTTGGAATAAACCTCGGTGTCGAGAACGAGGACGTTCACATTCTTGCCAGAGGCGAGCACGTGGTCGAGTCCACCGTAACCGATGTCGTAAGCCCAACCGTCACCTCCGAAGATCCACTGGCTGCGGGCAGGGATGAAGTGCTTGTAGTCAAGGAGTTTCTTGCAGTGAGGACAGTCGGTGTTCTCCATCAGCGGAATAACCTTGTCGGCCACCTCACGTGTGATCTCACCGTTCTCCTTGTTCTCAAGCCACTGCCTGAACAGAGCCTTTACTTCCTCTGGGCACTTGTCGCATTCGAGAGCGGCGGTCATGAGGTTGGCGACAGTCTCGCGGGCACGGTCAGAACCGATCTTCATTCCGAGACCGAACTCGGCGTTGTCCTCGAAGAGGGAATTCTGCCAAGCCGGGCCGTGACCCTGGGCGTTGGTGCAGTATGGAGATGCAGGGAATGACGCTCCGTAGATCGAAGAGCAGCCTGTGGCGTTGGCGATCATCATCCTGTCACCGAAGAGCTGGGTGATGTTCTTGATGTAAGGTGTCTCACCGCAGCCAGCGCATGCACCGCTGAACTCGAACAGAGGCTGTGCGAACTGGGAGTTCTTGACATTGGCGGCCTTGTTGACAACCTTGTCCTTGTAGCCGACCTTAGTGGCGAGCCAGTTGAAGTTGTCCTGCTCGGCCTGCTGGTCGAGGGCGGAAACCATCGTGAGAGCCTTCTCCTTCGCAGGGCAGACATCCACGCAGTTGCCGCAACCTGTACAGTCATCCACAGAGATTGAAAGGGCGAATGAATATTCCTTCAGAACAGCCTTGCCCTGTGCCTTCTTGAGTCCGGCAGGTGCCTTCTCGGCCTCTTCGGTTGTGAGGAGGAATGGACGGATGGCGGCGTGAGGGCAGACGAACGCGCAGGAGTTGCACTGAATACACTTCTCCGCGTCCCAGCTTGGAACCGTGACGGCTACACCGCGCTTCTCGTAGGCTGATGTGCCGGCCGGCATGGTGCCGTCCGCGTAAGGCAGGAACGCGCTGACAGGGAGTGAGTCTCCGTTCTGGGAGTTCACAACGTCAGCGATATCCTTCACGAATGCAGGAGCGAGACGGTCCTTGTTAGGGGTCTCGAACTTGGCCGAGATCTTCGCCCACTCGGCAGGAACGGTGACTTCGGTATATTCACCACCTCTGTCGACGGCTGCATAGTTCATATTCACGACATTCTCACCCTTCTTGCCGTAGCTCTTGACGATGGCGTCCTTCATGTACTTGACGGCGTCCTCGTAAGGGATGATGCCGGTGATCTTGAAGAAAGCGGACTGGAGGATCGTGTTGGTCCTGTTGCCTAGTCCGATCTCAGCGGCGATCTTGGTGGCGTTGATGATGTAGAGCTTGATCTTCTTCTTGCCGATGACAGCCTTCACGTTGTCCGGGATTCTCTTGACGGTCTCTTCCTCGTCCCAGAGAGAGTTGAGGAGGAGGGTGCCGTTCTCCTTGATGCCCTTCAGCACATCGTACTTGCTGAGGTATGACGGAACGTGGCAGGCCACGAAGTCAGGGGTGCTGACAAGGTAAGGGGCCTTGATAGGGTTGTCACCGAAGCGGAGGTGAGAGCAGGTGTAGCCGCCTGACTTCTTTGAGTCGTAGTCGAAGTAAGCCTGGCAATATTTCTGCGTGTGGCTTCCGATGATCTTGATGGTGTTCTTGTTGGCGCCGACGGTGCCGTCAGATCCGAGTCCGTAGAACTTGCACTCTGTGGTGCCTGGCTTCACGATGGAAACCTCGCTCTTGATGGAGAGAGACTTGAAGGTGACATCGTCCACGATGCCGATGGTGAAGTCGTTCTTCGGCTCATTCTGCTCAAGGTTATCGTAGACAGCGACGATCTGGGCTGGAGTGGTGTCCTTTGAGGAGAGACCGTAGCGTCCGCCGATGATCAGCGGAGAGTTCTGCTGGCCCTGGAACAGAGCCTTCACATCAAGGTATAGAGGCTCTCCGAGGGCTCCCGGCTCCTTTGTCCTGTCGAGGACCGCGATCCTCTTGACGGTCTTAGGAAGGACCTTGAGGAAATATTTCTCAGCGAAAGGCCTGTAGAGGTGAACCGTGATGAGACCGTACTTCCTGCCCTTCTTGGCGAGGTAGTCGATGGTCTCCTTGATGGTCTCGGTCACGGAACCCATGGCGACGATGATGTTCTCGGCGTCGGCGGCTCCGTAGTATGTGAACGGACGGTACTCGCGACCGGTCAGTTCGCTGATCTCACCCATGTAGCGGGCCACGATGTCAGGAACTGCGTTGTAGAAGTTGTTTCTGGACTCTACGGCCTGGAAGTAAACGTCTCCGTTCTGGGCTGTACCGCGGGTCACAGGAGCGTCAGGGTTGAGAGCCCTCTCACGGAAAGCCCTGAGAGACTTCTCGCTGACCATTTTCTTGAGCTCTTCCTCGTCAAGAGCCTCGATCTTCTGGATCTCGTGTGATGTGCGGAATCCGTCGAAGAAGTGGAGGAACGGAATGCTTGACTTGATAGCCGAGAGGTGAGCCACGGCGGCCAGATCCTGGGCTTCCTGCACTGAGCCGGAAGCGAGGAGGGCGAAGCCTGTCTGGCGGCAAGCCATCACGTCCTGATGGTCTCCGAAGATGGAGAGGGCGTGCGATGCGAGCGCGCGGGCTGAGACATGGAAGACAGCCGGAAGCATCTCGCCGGCGATCTTGTACATGTTAGGGATCATCAGGAGAAGTCCCTGGGATGCTGTGTAGGTCGTTGTGAGGACACCGGCCTGGAGGGAGCCGTGCACTGCTCCGGAGGCGCCGGCCTCACTTTCCAACTCTGTGACGCTTACTGTCTCGCCCCAGAGGTTCTTTTTTCCGTGGGCAGCCCATTCGTCAATGTTCTCTGCCATCGGAGAGGATGGTGTGATAGGATAGATGCAGGCGTTCTCGCTGAAAAGATAAGCGACGTTCGCCACGGCAGTGTTACCATCACAAGTGATGAATTTCTTTTCTTTAGCCATATCGTTAACGTTATGTTAATATGTTTTTAAATAGTTGTCAATCCTTCGATCGTGATTCCCTCTGTCCCGGCGGAAATCCTCTTAACAAGTCCCTGCAGGACTGTGCCCGGGCCGATCTCCATGAAGTAGTCCGCTCCGTCCGCGAGCATATTCCTGACTGACTGGGTCCACTTCACAGGAGAGGTGAGCTGGGCGAGCAAATTCTTCTTGATTTTCTCAGGGTCAGTGACGGCCTGGGCGGAGACGTTCTGATAGATCGGGCATATCGGCTCCACAATCTTTGTCCCCTCGATGGCCTTGCCGAGCTCGACGCGCGCCGGCTCCATGAGAGGGGAGTGGAAGGCTCCGCTGACCGCGAGAGGAAGCGCCCTCTTCGCACCTTCAGCCTTGGCTTTCTCGCATGCCTGCTCCACGGCTGTCTTCTCGCCGGAGATCACGACCTGCCCGCCGCAATTGTAGTTGGCCGGAATCACAAGGCCTTCGCATGAGGCGCAGATCTCCTCAACTTTCTCGTCCGGAAGCCCCACGATGGCGGCCATCGTTCCAGGCACCTTCTCACAGCAGAGCTGCATCTGTGTGGCGCGGATATAGACAAGACGAAGGGCATCCTCGAAACTGATGGCTTCCGCGGCGGCAAGTGCGGAAAATTCACCAAGAGAATGCCCTGCGACCATGTCGGGTCTGAATCCTTCATAGCACTTCGCCAGAACGACGGAGTGCAGGAATATTGCCGGTTGTGTCACGCGTGTGGCTTTGAGGTCCTCCGGCGTGCCCTCAAACATTATGTCAGTGATTCTGAATCCAAGTATGTCATTCGCCTTCTCGAGCAATTCCTTGCCTTTGGCGTTTCCGTCGTACAGCGCTTTTGCCATACCAGGGAACTGGGAACCCTGACCGGGAAATACGTAAGCCTTTTTCATAATACGCAAAAATAAGATTTATTATTGGATTATCCGAATATTATAGGCTCTTTATGAGCCTTGAAATTACATTTTTCGGCGCAAAAAATATCTTTTTGCAAAAGATCGGTCAAAAATTCTTGTTTTGCCATTTATTTGTTATTTTTGTAATCTGATTGCGTGAAAACCGCAAGAATGATGCCCCTGTAGTCTAATGGATAGAATTTCGGATTCCGGTTCCGACGATTTGGGTTCGATTCCCAACGGGGGTACAAGTGGAGATTAATTCTCGTATCTTATTGGATACGAATCAATTATCCGTCTTATGAAAAGAATCCTAATTTCTCTCGCGGCTGCGATTTTTGTTTGTGTACCGGTGGTGTCGGCTCAGATACCAGAGTCCAGTAATGAGATAACGTTTGGCTACGGGCGGGTGACTGTTGTGGATTTCGCCCATGTGGTCGGCGGGGTGTTCGCCACGGCGTTCACCGCCGGTTACGCGCGGTTTGACAACTTCCGGTCTTACGGGTCTGTCAATCTTGAATATTACCGGGCTCTTAGCAAGACTTTTTCCGTGGGGGCGACAGTCTCTTGGTTCGGAGGAACCGCCGATGAACTGAACAAGGAGAACGAGAAGATCGGCAACGCTGACTACAGCGGATTTGCGGTCATGCCTGCGGCAAAGGCGTTCTGGTTCAGGAAGCCTCATGTGGCGATGTACTCGAAACTCGCCGCCGGAGTCACGCTCCTCGATGATTACGATGAGGAGACGGACTCGCATTCGTTTGATTCGTTCTTCGGTGCACAGGTGACTCTCGCCGGAGTTCAGTTCGGTGGAGAGCGGTTCCGTGGATTCTTCGAGCTTGGCGGTGGAATGCAAGGCTTGGCGCTTGCGGGAGTGAGCGTGTCGTTCTGACCTTGAAGGCTAAAGAATATAATAATAGGCCGCCATCACTGAATATCAAGGTGATGGCGGCCTTTTCGCCAATTAAAGGACTCTGTTATATTCAGAGATTGTCAAATGTGAAACTTTCCCATGGGAGTTGTGCGTCCTTGCCTCTGTCAAGCACATCGGCGACGTGGCAGAGCATCGGGAATCTGGTCAGGTCAACCTCGCCTTTTTCGGCGCGCTTGGAGATGGCGGCGAAGACACGGCGGGACACAACGAGACTCTCGAGGGTGACACCGGAAAGGATATTCAGTGCCTCCTCATAGGTCTTGCCTTCACCCAGCAGGATGCCGATCTTTCTGGTCCTTCCGCCATAGACGGTCACATAGAGGTCTCCGATTCCGATGTTCTCGCAGTCGCGGCTCGCCCCTTGGAGCTCAAGCAGATAACGCATCTCCTTGACGGCCTGGTAGAAGGCTCCGGCCTGGCTGTTGTAGTGAAGCCCGTCGTTCATGGTCCTGTTCACCAGTCCGATTGTCATCGCCACTGCGAGGGCATAGCCGTTCTTGAGGGCCACGGCGCTCTCCAACCCTTCCACGTCATTGGTGAGCGAAATGTGGTAGTAGTCGGTGGACATCGCGGCTTTCATCATTCTGAGAATCTCAGGCTGCTTGCCGCAGAACGCCACCTCGGTCTGATCGTGGGCCACGAGCTCATAGCTGGTGCACGGTCCGCCAATGGCGCAGATCTGCCTGTCGATTCCCTTTTTCGCAAGGCTGCGTTTCCAGTACTCCGGGTATGAGATCAGTGTCCCATCCTCAAGGTTGATCAGACCCTTGGTGACCGACAGCACCGGAACCGAAGGATCGAGTTCCGAAAGTACATTCTCCAGAAACCAGTCAACTCCGAACGAGCTGACGCCGCCGATGATGAAATCGCAACCCTTGACTGCTTCTTTCCATTCCTCGAATTGGAAATATTCAACGCCGGCAGGGAACGGCACATTGAATTTAGTATGTTTGCCTGTTGATTTGCAGGCATCGATGATGTCCTTGTCCAAAGGAGTTCCGACAAGTCTTACAGTGTTCCCGTTCTCTCTTGCCGGGAAAGCGAGGGCGGAGCCCATCATTCCGGCTCCGATGATTGTGATTGTTTTTGCCATTTTAAAATAAGTGAATATTATTCAGAATGATTATTGCTTGCACCAGCGGTCAAGCCAGTCGAAGTAGCTGCGGTGCCAGAAGAGGGCGTTCTGCGGCTTGAGGATCCAGTGGTTCTCCTCAGGGAAAACGATCAGCTTGGACGGGACTCCCATCATCTGGGCGGCGTTGAACGCGGCCATGCCCTGGTCGTAAGGGATGCGGTAGTCCATCATGCCGTGGATGCAGAGGATCGGGGTGTGCCACTTTGTGACATTCAGGTCCGGAGAATTGGAATAGTGGCGCTTGGCCTTGGCGGCGGAGCTCCACGGAGAACCAGCCTGCTGGATGCCGCCGAAAGTCTTGCCGTCGCCGCGAGGACCCTTCTCTCCGGCTGTGTAGGAATATTCAGAAAGCCCGCCGTTGTCGAAGTTCGGGAACCACATCTCCTCTGTCTCGTAGTACATGTACTTTTCATCGAATATTCCGGCATGGGCGATGAAGCAGTCATAGACGTTGCCATGGATTCCGGCCATGTAATAGACGCTGAATCCGCCGTAGGACGCTCCGCAGCCAGCGAGCTTGCCTACATAAGGCTCAGCCTTGAGCTCCTTGGCGGCGCTCAGATAGTCCTGCATGTTCTGACCGACGTAGTCGCCGCTGATCTGCTCGCACCATTCCTGTCCGAAGGCTGTCGTGCCGCGGCGGTTAGGAAGTATGACTATGTAGCCCTGGTTGGCCATGAGGCGGTAGTTCCAGCGGTAGCTCCAGCCCTGGCTCAGAGTGCCCTGAGGACCGCCGAGGAATATCTCGATGGCAGGGTAAACCTTGGTCGAGTCGAACTGAGGAGGGTAGAGGACCCAGGTGAGCATCTTCTTTCCGTCCGTGGTCTTGATCCAGCGCTCGCGCGTCTCGTAGGCTGTCAGCCGGCCGATGATGCCTCCGTTCTCGTCGGAGATTCTGCTGAACGATCCATCGGTCTCGTTGACGGCCACAAGTTCGGTCGGGAATTCCATCGAGCAATAGCTGGCGAGCAGTGTGCTGTCAACGACGGCGAACGGTGAGTTGAAATCGTACCAGGCGTCGTCAGGGGTGATTCTCTTGATTCCGGCATCGGCCACAGTCACGTTGCAGATCGCCTGAAGCCCCTCGATCAGTGAATTGAAGTAGATGCTCTTGGAGTCGTCCGCCCAGACAATACCACCTGCGTTGTACTTGAAGTCGGCGGTGAGGTTACGGATTCCATTTATCTGAGGAATCGCGGACTGGCCTTCGGATGAAGCCTCGGCGTCAGCCAACTCGGCCACCATGAGTCTGACCTTGTCGGCCTCATAGCCGTTGCGCTCCATGCTGAGCCAAGCGATCTGTTTCCCGTCGGGACTCCATACCGGATCAGTGTCGTAGCCACCGGCCATCGGGATCCGGACGGTCTCGCCTGTCAGGATGCTGTAGATGTAGATCTCAGTGTCCGTCGAGAAGGCATATTCACGACCCGTCTCAACCTTTTTGCAGGAATATGCCACATAGCGTCCGTCAGGACTCCAGCAAAGCTGCTCGATGCCGCTCAGAGGCTCCAGAGGCAGCTCGTACTTGCCGGCGCCCTCCGCAAGTATATTCATTGAATTGTCTTCGGTGATTTCCCCGCCCAGCGGCGCCACGTAGGTCTGAGGCCTTTCGGTCGTCCAGTGGTCCCAGTGACGGTACATGAGGTCCTCCGTGACGTAGGCCTGAGCCTTGTCCAACTTCTTGTCGAAATCCTTCGGGGTCTTCACGGCTCCGGGAACCGTACTGGTGTAGAGCACCTGCGACTGGTCCGGACTAAGAGTGAACTCTCCGATCCCGGCCTCCACCTTGCTGACCTGCTTTTTTGCTGACAGGGAAGCCTTGCCGTCCGAGATGGTGATGGCGGCATTGTAAAGCTGACCGCCCTGAAGGTAGTAGATGGATTTCCCGTCCAGACTCCAGCGCGCGTTGCTTATGCTCTTGCCTTCCGACGTAAGTTGGATCTTCTCGCCGAATGAAAATCCGTTTTCATTTCTGAGGACCTCGGTGAGAAACAGATTCCTGCAAGAACGGTTCTCCTCTATCGAGATGTAGCTTACCCCGTACAGAATCCAGTGTTTGTCAGGGGACAACTGAGGGTCAGACAGACGTCCCAGCGAAAGAAGAACTTCAGGTGTCATCCTTCCGTCCTCAATCTTGATGTCGGACGGGCCGATGTAGCCGCCGTCTGTCCTCGTTTCATTTTTCTGTGCGCAACTCATCATTGTAAACAGCGCCGCCGCTGCGAGGGCGGCCTTTCCATTTTTTATCATAAATATTATAAGTATTGTTTGTATGCTGTCTCAAGCTCCTCCTTGACGGCCTGTCTGACTTCGGCGGGCTCGATCACTTCCAGCCTGCCGGCGTGTCGGCAGAATTCCAACGTCAGGTTTCTGTTCGGAATGACACGGATCCTGAATATTCTTCCGCCTCCCTCCGCCTCTCCTTCCTCAACCTGCGACCGGTGGATCGGGAGGTCCCTTAGGTAACTTGCCTCCTCGTCCGTCACCTTGAAACGGATCGTGACAGGCTTCTGGCCGGCCATAGGGAAATATATTCCATAGCTTTGACTGAATATCCCGTCCACGTCGAAGTCTTTCGGCATCCTGAAACTCGAATCAGTCATCTGAAGCGACGAGATCCTGTCGAGTCCGTAGACCCTCCACGCACTCATGTCGCTGTTGTCGGTCTCAGTGCCGTCCTGCTTTTTGGCCCTCTCGTGGCAGAATGCCACAAGATACCATCTTTTCTCATGCTCTTTGATGGCAAACGGCTGAATGTGAAGTGTTTCGGTGGTGGATGAACTGTACTTGCCGTAGGAGATCCTCAACTCATTCCCGTCTTCCATCGCCTGCATGATGGCCGTCAGATGTTTCTGCCCGGAAGGAATCTCGTCCACACTGACACGTCCCGAGAGACGCTCTTTCCCGAGCGACAACAGGTTGTTGACAGTGAACGTGTTGATCAGCCATCCAATGCTATCGTCGTTGTCCAGAACTTCATCGCTGAAAGGAATATAATAGCGGTTGATCCGCCTGTCGCAGTCAATGTCGACGCCGAAAAGATCTTCCACGGCAAGCCTGTGGTTGTTGAAAGTCCTTCTTGAATATGTCTGGCCGAATCTTCTGGAATATTTTTCGTCAAGTTCCTTGAACGTAAGTCCCCGCCCACCTGCCGCGGTGAGAGTCTGGATGAGCCATATATATTTCCCGATTAATTCTGAGACCATTGCCTTGCGCTTCATTTTGGCACATCAAATATAGCAAACAAATGGCGATTTGACTCTGGTTTGGCTCGTTGTTATGAATTTTTTCACATCTTTAGCGCCAGAAAACCCTCATTAAGCAACGCAAGGTAATTGATTTTCGGGATTTAGTGAGTAGATTTGCGGTTGATATGATGAAAGTTGGTATGAATATGATAATGAAGACGCTTGCGCTGTCCTTTCTGGCGGCTCAGGTCTTCGTCTCGTGCATGGTGGAAGATACGGATAACAAATTATTCGACATATCTGGCGGTGAACCTGTGGCAAACTATCAGATTACAGGGACGGTAAGCGATGAGGACGGTAATCCGCTCCCGGGGATCCGGGTCATCGCCGATTACAGCACTGGTATTCCCTATCGCGCGGACACATTGTACACCGACAAGGAAGGACGATTCTCCAAGTTCATGTCAATACCCCGTGTGGACAAATTCTTATTGTCTTTCACTGACATCGACGGAAACGCGAATGGTGGTTATTTCGAGTCTGAATCCATAGCGGTCAAACCTGTCCGAACAGAGATGGCGTCCGGACATTTCGGTGGCTCGTTCATCGTCTCGGCGGAAGTCGAACTGAATAAAAAGTGAGTCGTTTCCGAATATGTCAGCCCGGCCGTTTTGAAAAGTCAAAACGCCTTCTTATCTTAGCGGAATGACCAGAAACAAGTTGGACACAGAGGTGCAGTTTCTTCCGGGAGTGGGGCCGAAAAGGGCCTCGCTTCTTAAATCGGAATTAGGCGTGTCCACGGTCGGTGACCTCCTGCACACTTTCCCGTTCCGCTACATCGACCGCAGTTCTATCCAAAGGATAGCGGATATCCAGTCCACAAGCGCCTATGTGCAGATTCTGGCGCAGGTCGTGTCCTCTCAGGTCAACGGAAAGAAATTGAGTGTCATGGTCAAGGATCAGAGCGGGATGATGGAAATGGTCTTTTTCCGTGGAATCAAGTACACCTATGATCGCCTGAAGCCAGGGGCGGTCTTCTTGTTTTTTGGCAAGCCGAACCAGTTCAACGGACGGTTCAACATTGTGCATCCGGAGATAGACAATCCTCCGTCGCAGGGGGCCGGCGGCTTTTCAGGAGTCTTGACCGGAGTTTACAACTCGACGGACAAACTTCGTAACGGGGGAGTGACCGGAAAGGTGATGAACCGGCTTATGGCGGAGGCGATCGACCTTGCGATCGGGGACTTGGAGGAGACGTTGCCCGAATATATTCTTAGAGAGAAAGGACTTGTTCCGTTGAGATTTGCCATCAGAAATGTCCATTTCCCGTCAGACCAGAATGCGCTTGAGAAGGCCAGGTACCGCCTCAAATGGGAGGAACTCTTCCTGTTGCAGCTGTCCTTGCTGAAACAGAAATATGTCCGCTGCCGCTCTGCCGTGGGGATTCCGATGCCGAAGGTAGGCACGGCGTTCAATGCTTGTTACGGGGCTTTGCCTTATGAGCTTACAGGCGCGCAGAAACGGGTGATCAAGGAGATCCGTTCGGACATGATGAGCGGCCATCAGATGAACAGGCTGCTCCAAGGGGATGTCGGCTCCGGTAAGACGATGGTGGCCGTGCTTTCCGCGTTGATCGCGGTCGGGAATGGGTATCAGGCCTGCATAATGGCTCCGACCGAGGTGTTGGCCCAACAGCATTTCGCCAACATCTCCAAGTATCTGGCACCGACCGGTGTACGGTGCGAATTGTTGATTGGCTCGACCGGAAAGGCAGCCCGAAGACCGATACTTGAGGGGTTGGCTGACGGGTCGGTCGGCATCATCATCGGGACCCATGCCTTGATAGAGGACACCGTGATGTTCAGAAATCTAGGCCTTGCCATCATTGACGAGCAGCATCGTTTCGGCGTGGAGCAGAGGTCAAAGCTTTGGTCCAAAGGGGCTTCAGGTGTGCCGCCTCATGTTCTTGTCATGACTGCGACCCCGATTCCGAGGACGTTGGCCATGACATTCTACGGAGATCTGGATGTTTCGGTGATCGATGAGATGCCTCCAGGCAGAAAACCTATCCAGACCATGCTGATAGGGGAGGGCAAGCGTCCGCAACTGTACAACTTCATGAAGAAGGAGATAGCGGCGGGGCGTCAGGTGTTTGTTGTCTATCCTTTGATATTCGAAAGTGAAAAGGTTGATTACCAAAATCTTGAGACTGGCTATGAGGACATTGTCTCCAGATTCCCGTTCCCGCCGTACAAGGTTGCCATCGTGCATGGCCGGCAGACCAGCGAGGAGAAGCGGTTCAACATGGACGCTTTCGCGGCCGGCAGGGCGAATATCCTTGTGTCCACAACCGTGATAGAGGTCGGGGTGGACGTCCCGAACGCTTCCGTGATGGTGATCGAGAGCGCTGAGAGGTTCGGTCTGGCGCAGCTTCACCAGCTTCGGGGTCGGGTCGGCCGAGGGTGCGAGAAATCATACTGCGTTCTGATGCACGGCGACAAGGTCAGCAAGGAGTCCCGCAAGAGACTTGAGCTTATGTGCGCCACGGAGAACGGATTCGACCTTGCCGAGGAGGACATGAAGATGCGTGGCCCCGGGGATCTGGAGGGGACGCAGCAGAGCGGACTCCCGATCGAGCTGAGCATAGCGTCTTTGGCTCACGACGGGGCTTTGCTGGCTGACGCGAGAAGTTATGCCGAGCATGTGCTGGCGCATGACCAGACTTTGGAACTCCCGGTGAACGGACTGCTTGCCGAGGAACTTCGGAAAGATAAGTATAACGTTAAGGATTACAGTAAGATATCGTAGCCAGGTTTGAATAGCTTGACGCTTACAGGAAATCTTCCGGCCTGCAATCTCTCAGTCTCGGATGGTGCTTGTCTTTTTCCGAGAGGATGATCTTGTCCTCAGGCACTTTCCAGTCAATCGCCAGATCCGGATCATCCCATGCGATGGCACCTTCCGCCTCCGGGCAATAGAAATCATCGCATTTGTACTGGAAGATCACTTCATCGCTGAGGACGCTGAAGCCGTGTGCGAAGCCTTTAGGAATATAAAATTGCCTGTGGTCATCTCCTGAAATCTCCACGGCTACATGCTTTCCGAAAGTTTTTGAGCCAGGCCTTAGGTCTACCGCCACATCCAGCACCCTGCCCTTAACGACCCTGACCAGTTTGCCTTGGGAGTGCTCTCCTTTCTGGAAATGCAGCCCTCTGACCACACCGTAGCAGGATTTGCTCTCGTTGTCCTGCAAAAAATTCACAACCCCGACCTTTTCCTCGAATTCCCTTTGATTGAAGGATTCGAAGAAATAACCTCTGCTGTCTTGGAATATTCTCGGCTCTATGATGAGAACGCCTTCGATTTCTGTAGGTATGATGTTCATGCTGTCGCCTGCGTTGTTATATTCATAAACATTTTTTCCGTCAGTGGTTGTCTTATTCTTCCGCGATCTTGATCAGGTACTGTCCGTACTGGTTCTTGAGCATCGGTTCTGCCAGACCACGAAGCTTCGCGGCGCTTATCCATCCCTTTCTGAAAGCGATTTCCTCAAGGCATGCCACTTTGAGCCCCTGCCGCTTTTCTATGACCTCGATGTACGTTGAGGCTTCCGCGAGTGATTCGTGTGTGCCAGTGTCCAGCCATGCGAATCCTCGTCCAAGCTTCTGCACCTTAAGTTTGCCGGCTGACAGGAACTCCTGGTTCACGGTCGTTATCTCCAGCTCGCCTCTGGCGGACGGCTTGATCCTGCCTGCGATCTCCACCACATCATTGGGGTAGAAGTACAATCCGGTCACCGCATAACCGCTCTTTGGCTCTGAAGGCTTTTCCTCGATGCTCAGGCAATTTCCGGCGGCGTCAAACTCGGCCACCCCGTAGCGTTTCGGGTCGCTCACCTGATAGCCGAATACGGTGGCCTTGCCTTCTTCCTCGGCGGTGCGGACCGCCTCTTTGAGCTGTTCGCCGAAACCGGCGCCTTGGAATATGTTGTCGCCCAGCACCAGACAAGCGCAGTCGGTACCGATGAATTCCTTTCCGATGATGAATGCCTGCGCCAGGCCGTCAGGGGAGGGCTGCACGGCATATCCAAATCTCACCCCGAAATCGGTTCCGTCACCCAGAAGCCTTTGGAATCCAGGCAGGTCGGAGGGAGTCGAGATGATGAGTATGTCCCTGATACCCGCCATCATCAGTATCGAGATAGGGTAGTAGACCATCGGTTTGTCATAGACTGGCAGCAATTGTTTGCTTACACCCTTTGTGATTGGGTATAGACGAGTGCCGCTTCCCCCGGCCAGGACTATTCCTTTCATATTCGTTGATCTTTAGAGTTTAAATTTATGGACTGTCTCATTCTTGGCGGACCATCCTCAATGTCTTGAAGCAAGTCTTTTGAACTACTGAAGTTTTGGAGGACGGTCATCGCTCATCCTTTTGATGCAGGATGACAGGGAGTCCCTCCAGTAGGGGATGTCGATGCCGAATGCCTCCTTGATTTTGGCTTTGTCAAGCACCGAGAAACGAGGCCGTCTGGCTTTGGAAGGGTATTCCTCGGTGCGGCAAGGCCTGATGTCGCAAACGTTCCCACCCAATTCGCAGATCGCTTTCGCAAAGTCATACCATGAGATGGCCCCCTCATTGGAGAAATGGTATATTCCGGTCTTGTCAAGTCGGTTGCCCTCGATGATTCCGCTGATCAGGCCGGCCAGATCGTGGGCGTAGGTTGGCGTTCCCACTTGGTCGAAAACAACCTTCAGCGAGTCCCGCTCATCTGTCATGCGGAGCATCGTTTTGACAAAATTTTTCCCGAATGGTGAATATAACCATGCAGTCCTGATGATGATGTTTCTGCATCCGGATTTCTCAATCTCTTTCTCTCCTGCCAGTTTGGTGGAGCCGTAGACTCCAAGCGGGTCAGTCGGCCAGTCTTCCCTGTATGGCTCCGCCGTGTCCCCATGGAACACGTAGTCCGTCGAGATGTGAATGAGGGCCGCATCCCTTTCCATGGCGACCTTGGCCAGGTTCCCGGCCGCCGTACAGTTTAGCAACATCGCCATGGACGGCTCATCCTCAGCCTTGTCCACATTAGTGTAGGCGGCGCAATTGACGATCACGTCGATTTTCTCAGACTCGCATACGATCCTCACCGCATCGATGTCCGTGATGTCAAGGCTCAGTGTCTCGACTCCCGGAAGCGAGATGACATCCGAGAATATGTAGTTGTCGCGGCTCCCCGCCGTCACATTCCGAAGCTCCGTGCCCAACTGGCCGTTCGCTCCTGTCACAAGAATATTCATGATAATCCATACCAACCTGTCATTGTGACCGGCCTTATCTACAAATTTAATCAGAAATCTTTCGTTAACAAAATTCCGGTACGTCTTTGCCCTTGTTGATTTCTTTTTTTTGAGACAGCCCTGGTTGAAACTTTATTGGCTGAATTGAAACTTTTTTGTTAAAGGCGGCCTTTGACAACCGAAAAAAGACAACCATCCTCCTATGCGAACCATGCGCGAACTGATCGACTGGTACTTTTCTAAGCGCACCTTCCCCTACTGGTGCGTGCTGTTGCTTGACAGCGTGATCCTGTTCCTTACTGGTGTGTTCATCTACTGGTGCTTCAACCGCGGCGCCGCGCTTCAGCAGAACTTCTGGCCTCTGGCGCGCCTGCTGCTGCTGTGCGTCTGCGTGCACCTGGTGTTCTTCGCGTCGTTCCGCACGTACTCGGGCATCATCCGCTACTCGTCGTTCGGCGACCTCCTGCGTGTGGCGTACGCGATGGGGTGCTCGGCGCTGTGCGTGGTTCTCCTCCATTTCTGGACGAACTCGCTCCCGTCCGGGGTGTTCGTCCACATCCAGATCCGGCACATAGTGACGACGGAGGCGATCTCGACGGGGCTGATGTGGGCGATGCGTGTTGTGATCCGGCGCGTGTACGACGCCTATTTCCGCACGGAGGGCGCGGAGTCGGTGTTCATCTACGGCGTCCGTGCCGGGGGCATCGGCCTCGCGAAGGCGATCCGTAGCGAGAAGCCGATGCGCTTCCGCCTGCGCGGGTTCATCTCCCACGACCCTGCCCTATGCGCGAACGGCACGACGCTGATGGGTGAGCCGGTGTACGAGGCGGACGCTGGCCTTCCTGAGGCGATCCGCCGGAGGGGCGTCGACGCTGTGCTCGTGGCCCCCGGGCGTATAGACCGCTTCCGCGAGGACACGGCGCTGCAGGACTACATCCTTGAGAGCGGTGCGCGCATCCTTGCGGCCAACAACGTGGTGGACACTGACCGCAACGTGATCGAGGGCAGCCCGTCGCTCAAGGAGGTGAGCATCGAGGACCTTCTGCCTCGTGACGAGATCAGGGTGGACCTTGAGTCTGTTGCGGAGTCCCTCCGCGGCCGCCGTGTGCTGATCACGGGTTCTGCGGGGAGCATCGGGAGCGAGATCGTGCGTCAGGTGGCGTCGTTCGGCCCGTCGTCGCTGATGCTGATCGACTCGGCGGAGACGCCGCAGCACGAGATCCGCCTGATGATGGCGAAGGACTACCCCGGCGTCCCGTGCTCGACGGTGGTGACGTCGATCGCGAAGCGTGACCGTATGGAGAGCATATTCAGGTCGTTCCGTCCGGAGTATGTGTTCCACGCGGCGGCGTACAAGCACGTACCGATGATGGAGGACAACCCCTGCGAGAGCGTTCAGAACAACGTGTGGGGGACGAAGGTGCTTGCGGACCTGTCCGTCGAGTGCGGCGTGTCGCGCTTCGTGATGGTGTCGACTGACAAGGCCGTGAACCCGACGAACGTGATGGGGTGCAGCAAGCGTATCTGCGAGATCTACGTGCAGAGCCTGAACAAGGCGGAGCGCGACGGCGCCGTGAAGGGGGAGACCCAGTTCATCACGACGCGCTTCGGCAACGTCCTGGGCTCTAACGGCTCCGTGATCCCCCTCTTCGAGAAACAGATCAAGGCGGGCGGCCCGGTGACGGTTACCGACCCTAACATCATCCGCTACTTCATGCTGATCCCGGAGGCCTGCGAGCTTGTCCTGGAGGCCGGGACGAGGGGCGGGGGCGGCGAGATCTTCGTGTTCGACATGGGCAAGCCGGTGCGCATCGCGGACCTTGCGAGGCGCATGATCGAGCTGAGCGGCGCGAAGGGCGTGGAGATCAGGTACACGGGCCTGCGTGACGGCGAGAAGCTCTACGAGGAGGTCCTGAACGACAAGGAGGAGACGAAGCCGTCGTTCAACGAGAAGATAAGGATCGCGAGCGTCCGTGAATACGACTGGTCCGAGGTGAGCCGCGAGGTCGACTCCCTGATCGCCCTGTCCCACACGTACGACGACATGGCGACGGTGGCCGCGATGAAGCGCCTCGTCCCGGAGTACGTCTCCAACCACTCCAAGTACGAGGCCCTGGACCATTGTCCACACCTAACGTCCTAAAAATGAATGGAGCGTTAGAATTGGTCGAATTGATTAGTATTATTTGCATAAAAAGTTGATATTACTTAAATTTGTGATAAGTGTAGTTATATGAATATGGCAAACGGAACGCATAAAGATATTGAAAGTGTAAAGAACACATTCAGAAAAATGATGGCTGATAAAAAGGCTATCAGTGACTATATTCGTAAGAAGGGAACGATTAGAGGATTTAAGGATGATTCGATTCGGTTTGCCAAACCATTATGATATATTTGATTGTGAATATGGTTACAGTTTCAAGATAGATTCTGGCAATACCTATTTCATCACTTTTATAAAATATCCTACGATTTCAGAGTTCTTGTCTGTCGATGTGTATATGATGAACATTGACAGGGCAGATGATTCTAACCATAGAAATGGAAGTGACAATAAAGTCAGAAACACTATCCTCTTTATTATTTGGAAGTTTTTCACTTTGCATAATGATGCGTTAATTACTATTTGTGATATCTTGGATGGTAGGCAGGCCTGCCGTAGGAGATTATTCAATAAATGGTTTAATGAATTTTCTCGAAACGAGTTGTCAAAGTTAGAGGCCAACTGTCTTATTGATGGGACAGTGACTTATGCATCATTGATTTTCAAGACTGGTATCAATAACAGAAAAGAACTTGAACACGAGTTTTCTTTATTGTCTGATATCAATTTTTATAATTGTTAGTGGTCAAATTTTGGACCCACAGAAAACCCCATTTATCTTAGCCGGAAAAAACGAGAACAATGTACAACAGCGAAGACATTGAGCTTTTCTATGTGGAATACCAGAGCGAGTGAGTGTCTCGCGGAATGACGATGCGTGCGTACGAAGCCTTTTTGTATCCTGGAATAAGAGTCTACAACTGCGATAAGTCTATTTTACCAAACCTGACGCCAAAGAATATATATGCAAAGTGAGAAAATGAGATATATCCGGCGACGCATTGATGCCGGACAAACGGTTCGGACTGACATCAAGATGACTCCTTTGAAAGAGGGAATCGAGTCTGTGTTCAATCAATGCAACATCGATGAGGATTGCAGCAGGATTGCGTGTTTGCTCTATCCCTATAAGGAGAGTATCCGGGATTTGTTGAATCACAGAGAATTCACCGAAGCATTCTCGATCTTCTATGAAATCCTTGAAAGCTTGTCGTATCACTTTGTCAAAGATGAACACTATTGTCATTTCGACGACATGTATAGTCCTGATCACGTATGTTATGATATATTGAAGGACATCATCGGAAAGATAAATGATGGAATAGTGACCGAGGCGGACGTGGAATATTTGTCAGGCGCGATGGGCAAGATTGAGAAAATGGAATCGTATGAGTCATACGGTACGCCGTTCGTCGTGTCCGAGTGGTGCCGCTTTCTGACCCAATGTGAGAGGAACATGTAGGTCAAGTCCGCAGGGAGGCATCATTCAGACGAACGACACCTCCCTTTGGCAGCACGGATGCGATAAGACACCAGCCGAAGCCGGTCATGGCTACACCCTAAAGTTCCCTATTCTTTCGGACGTACCCTTTGACAAGTTCTTTCTTACCATTGCGGAACCTCACATAAGGTGCCACTTTGGTTGGCCTGTCCTTCTCGCAGTCTAAGCGAATCTCAAGCCTCAATTTAATTACATGGATCATGTTAGTAGTAAAGAATGTTGAGTAATGCGGAGGGTAGGAAGCGCTAGGCCATCCGGCTGTAAAACAAGAAGAGCAGCCGTAGAGGTCGGCCGCTCTTCATAGAGTCCATGTAATGTCTGCCCCTCAATCATTCTATTTACTACTTGTGCAAAGATAATGATTTCTCATGGAAATCAAAGCACTCTGCAATGAATAAAATAGATTATAAATATGAGCGACAATTTTGACATGGCACATATGAAGGCCCGGTTCCAGGCCGCGCATGAAGAGTTCTCCGATCTTGTCGGCAAGTTGAACTCCGGAGAGCTGGAGGAAGGCGAGCTGCCACGCATCTATGAATTGGAGCGTGAGATCGAGGGGATCATGGATCAGATCAGCGCCGAAAACCAGAGAATCCGCGAAAAGATAGAGGAAAACCGCCGCCGGGCCAAAAGTTATGAGATGGAAATAGAGCGTTTGAAGATGATGGCCGAGTCTTTGGAAAAACGCCTGAAAAAGTGAGTCGAACCGTGTCAAAGATAGAGCTTGGGCTCAGCGAGAGCCGCATATTGGAAATGAACGGGACGGTAGAATGGTAGTTTGCAAAAGACAGTGCGCTGTTCGTGATTTTTTATGTATATTTACGATTAAAAGAATTACGAAACCATGACCAACGACCAAAACAACTTACAGCCGATGAATAGTGATTCTCAGGTTGTCCTTTATCAGCCAGACGAGACACTCTCACTAGAAGTGAGACTTGAGCAGGAAACCGTATGGCTCACCCAATCGCAGATGACAGAATTGTTCCGCACTTCGAGGAACAACATTACGATGCACATTGGTAACATATTCAAAGAAGGAGAATTGGATGAGAACTCAGTATGTAAGGATTCCTTACGTACTGCGGCAGATGGTAAAAAGTATAGGACAAAGTATTATAACCTTGACGTGATTATCTCTGTTGGCTATAGGATAAAGAACCCAATCGGAACACGATTTCGTCAATGGGCTAATACAGTAATTAAGCAGTATCTCCTTCAGGGCTATTCTGTCAATCGCCATCTTGTTGCCTTGCAGGAGAATATGGACAAGCGCATGTCACGCATCGAAGACACCCAATCCAAGCAGCAACAACAGCTTGATTTCTTCATTCGAACCTCCACACCACCTGCTGAAATGGTTTTCTTTGAGGGTGACTTCTACACTGCCAGAGTTGTGTTGGAGAACCTTATCCGCATGGCCGCTGGCTAATCATTGATGACCGCCTATATCATTGCGGACACTCACTAAATGCCAATGGCGGCCACAAAATCTCAGCCATCACGCTTATGGGAGTACCCCCGGATGTGATCCTATCGCAAGTTGGATAGCAGACAAAGGTTTGATACTGGCCGACATTGATGAACAAATATGGAAGGAACGAATCAGCCCATATGGAACAGGCTCTGAGCTACTTCGACCACTTCAAAGACGGCCTTTTCCTTTACCGCAAGGACGGCAACTATCCGATAGACAACAACCTCGCGGAGCGTCAGGTCCGCCCGTTCACCGCGATGCGGAAAGTGATCCAGCACTGCGGCAGTGACGAGGGCGCGGATAGCAGTCTACCTAAGTGTGGTGAGCACGGTGAAGCTTGCTGGCGTGTCGGAGTGGCGTTTCTTCGGCGACTTCTTTGATGACGTGGTGACAGGCGGATGGAAGCATCTTGGGCACCTGAGGCTGTCACCCGCGTAGAAAAAGTGAAAAATAATCAACAAGAAATACCAAAAACGGACAATGATTGGTCTGGCGATGGGTCGAGAGGACGCTATGTCTCTGACTTTGAGGTGAGTCCAAAAATTGACCACTAACTATTTGTATATGCGTAGTACACTTTATTGTTACGAGACATATAAGCGTATTTTGGATTTGGAGGAACGGCGAGGCAATCTGAGGAAGGATACCTTCTCAGGTGAAATCCAAAAACTTTCCTTAGAGCTAGGGGAATTGCGTCGTAAGGTGAAGTGTGCCCGCAAGGAAGAACGCGATGCGCTTAAGGAAGAGGTGAATACGAAAAAGCAGGAATATGAGAAACGTCGCGAGGAAGAGATACGTGGCATCGCTGAACGCATCCGTGAGCGGGGTACGAAGCTGATAACTCTTCGCAAGGTCAACGCCAAGGGCAAGACTGGCTATACTGCCGACAATGTGGAGACTCTGCTGCTGAGTAAGGTGCTGATGCTGGAATTGAAGCGCAGTTACAAACAGACCCCGGCTAACCGTAATGTCATCATTGAGGAACTGCGTGCGCTACTCGACAATCCGATGCCCAAGACGGTTATACGTGCAGACATTTACCATTTTTTTGAGAGCATCCCTCAGGAGCGGTTGATAGAGAAGATACTGGAGGACTCCTACCTGCCCCCGTTCAGTCTGAAATGCCTCAAGACTTTCTTCTACCGCTACAATGAGTTTCTCACTGCTCCAAAGGGAGAGAAGGCAGGCATCCCCCGCGGCCTCTGCATCTCTTCCTATTTGGCAGAGATATATATGGCGAACTTCGACCGTCGGATAAGTCAGTTGGAAGGAGTCTATTTCTACAAGCGGTATGTAGATGACATCATCCTCATTGCTTGTCCTGCAAAGCAGGCAAAGGAAATCTATTGGCAGCAGTTAGAAAAAGAAGTGTCCACTTTAGGACTAACACTCAACGATGACGAAGGAAAGAGTTTTTGTACAGAACTTACCCCTGCTGCAGTCGCCCCCATCACGATAAACTATCTTGGCTACCAGTTTCGCTATCAGGGTGGGCATTTAGACGTGCTCCTCACCGAACATAAGTTCAACCGCTACAAGACATGCGTTCGCCTTGCCTTCGAGAAATACAAGGAGATAGGTCACCATACCTCGCGACATCAACAGCCACAGGTCAAGAAGCAGGATGCCACCTTGCAGTTCATGCATCGCTTGAGTGCCATCACCGGCAACGGCCATCTGAACGGTCGAAAGAATTATGTACAAGTGGGTGTCTACTACTCCAACAAATACCTCACCACACTGGAACAGTTTAGTCGGTTGGACGATTACATAAGGGCATGCCTGCATGATGAGGCATTGTTCAATCCCGCTCTGACCATGTTCCAATACGGTGATGATGGAGACCACCAACGTTGCGTTACCGTCATTGAGGAGAAGATTCTCTCCGACTACTCCTTTGCTAGTGGCTTTGTCACTCGTCGTATGTATCGGTGGAGCGACTACGCGACCATATTGAGACAACTTGGTAACCTATATTATAGTCAAGCAGAAGATGAGTAAACTTGTTGGCATATCCCGTTCCAAGTATAGGGTGGCAGTTTCCGACATACTGCCCTACGAACGCCCCATCTTCTTTACCAACCGTTTCTTCGTGCGGTTCCTGAAGAATTACGGCATTCAATGCCGTAACGGACGACTCGTGGCCACCAAGAACCAGTGCCCCGGTTTGACCTCGATGCTTGCGCTTCTTGGTGGTGCCGAGGGCGCGAAGCGTCCCGCTTTCCAGTACAGCATAGCCAAGGGCAGTACCGAGCAAGGTCGAAGGCTTACCGTGATACATCCCTACCATCAAGTGGCTATGGTAGAGTTTTACGACCGCTATAAGACTCTCATTCTTGATTATTGTCAGCGCAGCCGCTACTCTATCCGTTATCCCTACAAGGTGGCCGTGATACAAAAGAAACCGAAAGGATTTCCCAAGTACCTATCAGATGAACCACAAGATAGTCATCCGGAAGAGAGCATCAAGCACTTCTTCGCCTATAAGCACTACCACAATATCAATGAGTTCTACGATGACTACCGGTACCTTCGTGCCGAGAGACGTTTTGCTCTTATGGAGAAGACCGACTTGGAGCATTGCTTCGACAGTGTTCACCCCGAACAGCTTTCTGAAGCTATGTTTGGCTGTGTTATGGGCTATGCAGAGGGAACTATGCCTTACCACTTTTGGCAGTTGAACCAGAGCTACGAGAATCGCCCCGAGAATGGTGAGCCGGGTACGGGGCTCGTCATCGGCCCTGAGTTCTCGCGCCTTTATGCTGAGATAATCTTGCAGCGTGTGGATGTCGATTGTGAAACAACGTTAGAGAGAGAGGGCATTGAACTGAATCGCGACTATGTGTTCTACCGCTACGTCGATGATGGATTCTTGTTTTACAATACTAAGGATGTCAGAATTCGCTTCAATGCCGTCTATGAGGCCTGCCTTGCCAAGTATGGGCTGAAGCGGGGTGAGGGAGACAAGCATAGGTCTTTTGACCATCGCCCCTTCTTGGAGAACATCACGGCTGGCAAGCTGGCTTTGAAGCAACTCATCGACGAGCGGTTCGAGAACCGCCTGAAGACCTTCCGCGGTTTCGTTAAGGTTCAGAGTGGGGATTACGACACCCCCACGGCCCTCGACTACAAGGCCTTTGTTCAGGCATTCCGGGCCATTATGCAGACCTACGGCTTGAAGTATAAGGAAGTCCTTTCGTATGCCCTTGGCGTGATAGACAAACGCCTTGGCAAGTTGTTGCACGACTACAACGACCTATACAAACAGTATTGTCAAGCCGAGTATATGGACGACATCAGTGAGCAGGGCTTACTTATAAAGCAGCGGTACGAGCGTGACTTCCTGTCGTTTCTTGATAACCTCGTCGATGTGTTGTTTTACTTCTTCAGTTGCGATTCGCGAATGAACACCAGTATCAAGGTAGTGGCAATCATCAACCGCTTGCAGTTGTTTGTTCGAGGTCTGTATAGATTCGATAACGGCGATGTATCTGCCAAGTTCGCTAAACAGCAGATAGATACATTCGATGCGATGGTCACTGGCCAGACCCGGAAGCTTTTCGCCAGCGTATGTAGTGCAAACGTGAGCCATATCGAGGCCCTCAATTTCCTCGAACTACAGAAGTGCATGTCAACCTCCATCCAGCTCCATCCTCGCAAGGTGGAAGCACTTTATGAGGCTGTCAGCGACCATCTGAACTTCTTCGTGGTGTTCCAGTTGTTTCATTTCGTTAAGAACGACAGTCGCTACGATGGATTAAAGCGGAATCTAACCGAGTGGATAGAGCAGACTATAGCTCCGCTGTTCGAACAGGATGCCGTCAGCGACACCGAAGTAGTACTTACCCTCTTCGAAACCCTCTGCTGCCCTTGGGTGACTAAGCAGGAGAAAGAACAGATAGTGAGACACTTCAAGTGTTTCGACGAAGAAGAGAAGCAGTCGCTGCTTCTCTTCGCAACTAAACAGCGCGACCTCTTTGTGAAGTGGCGCGACTACAACATCTTTGAAGAAATGCAGCATATCAGCAACACCGAAGTCTATTAAAACACATCCGATGCCCTTAGCTGTTACCACACACACACACAATCGGACAGCAGGGTTCAGTAAACCTGAATCCTGCAAAGAAAGGAGCTCGAAAGGGCGGCTCCTTTCCTTTTAAATGACATTCAAAGATGACACTACAGGAATTCTCACAATCACTTAACGCCTTTTACGAGAAGGGGGACGACAAGAAGATAAAAGACTTATCGTCTATGCTTTCCGAGGTGCGGAAGTATGTTCTGAAATCTTTCAAACAGATAGATGACTCGGAGTTCTCTCGTTTCAGAGGCTACGGAGCAACGGGTGCCGACAAGAAGGCAGTTTTACTCGATGCCCTTGGCAAAGAGATACGGAATCTCAATCGCAATATCAAAGGCTGCTCAAATCCTAAGGTCGATTTCAACGCATTGAGGCGGCTTTACGAGTATTTCTTTGATGCCAAGGGCAATATTCGTGATGCCAAGATGTCCACTCCTGTGAAGGCTCATACCGACTTCTATCGTATGCGCGGTGCTGATGAATACAAAGTGTATAACCGAGCTGGCATTTTCCAGATAAGCGGTGAGAACCGACGTCTGACCTCAAAACTACGTTTCAGCGACGATGGTCATCCCTGCCTCTACCTTGGGGCTTCGCTCTATATCGCCTGGGAGGAGGTGCGCCGTGCTTCGTTCGATACAGTTAACTTCGCCCGCTTTAGGAACACCAAGGCGCTCAATATTCTTGACCTTACGATGCGCCCACGTTGCCGTTGCCTGACCGATTTTGTGATGTGTTACCTCTGTTTGCTCACCAGTGCCAAGGTAGAGGATAGTGACAATTACAAATATCGCTACGAGGTGTCTGGTCTACTGATGAAATTGTTGCAGAACAGTATCGCCCACAAGGGCAATGTTGATGGAATTAAGTATACCTCCTCGCGGCAGTTCGACGGCAGCGATATCGAAATCAAGGGGCGCACCATTGTGGAAGCTTACGTATTCCCGCCAAAGGAGTCTGCAGACAACGGTGTGGACAAATGGCTGAAGGAGACTTTTGAGGTATCGGCAGTCAGGACAACCTTTATGTACAATATCCATCAGATAAACATCGTAAACACGAAAAGTGCCTTGACCAGCGATTATCAGGACACGATGTTCTACGAGCTGGAGCAGCAGCTGAAGAAAGAGAAGATGGAGAAGGTGAAGTAGCGAAGAAACAGTCTGTGAGTTGAGGTTGAACAAGTGGTAAGACAAGTGCCAATAAAGAACTGGCGAGTATTTATGCGCATCCAGGAGGTATTGGCCCCGATTGCAGGAGAATGTGGAGTCTCACAGTTGCAACAACTGTACGCGTCCACTTTTCCGCATTGAGTTCTGAATAAGTCTGATCATCTTTGTCCCGAACAAAAAATCGGAGTCAAAGATGAAAGAGGAACCAACAATCAACTACGCGTACGCGCTTAAGCATTACAACCAGAACGGCCGCGGCCGTTCGATGAAGAAGTTCTGTGAGGAGGAGGGGTATGACTATGAGAAATTCATGCGGTATTCACGCCGAGGACAGAAGGAATACAGTGTCCTCAAGGAGGCCGACGAGCGCCAGTCATCGGGCGGGTTCATTCCGCTGGTCGTGGACGGAGCACCGGAAGGGGCCCTCGGCATCCGTGACGTTCGTGTCCGCTTCACGAACGGGATGGAGCTGTCGCAGGGCGAGGGCGACATCAACGAGTTGCTCGGAATGGTCAGGAAGATTTTGGGATAGTGGTGCCATGGTGACGATGTCAAGTGAATATTCCATCTATCTGTATCGGGAGAAGGTGGACCTGCGCAAGGGGATATCCGGTCTCAGCGGTATCGTGCGCAGCGAGATGAGACTGAATCCGAACACGGCGAAGAGCATCTATGTGTTCAGCGGGAGCAACCCGCGCATCAAGAAGATCCTCGTGCGCGAGCACAACCGCTACGAGCTGACGCAGATCCGTCTGGACAACGGGCGATTCTTCAAGCCCGTGATGGACGAAAGCCGCCGCTTTGGCAGAATCAGCTGGTCGGACCTCGTTCTGCTGACAGAGGCCTCGGCAAGCGGCAATGTGCGGATAAAATACATTGATTAGGCTTATCTAAAAGTCTGAATATTAATAAAATAAGTCATAAATTTCCTTGCAATTTCCGAAGAAAATGAGTACCTTTGAGAAAGATATGAACGCGGAAATCCAACTCCAGGCGGCGTACGCCATGAACGCCCAGTTGCGTGACCAGATAGACTCCCTGAACAGGACTGTCTGGTCGTTGGAGGAGCGCCTACGCATATAGGATGAGGGCAAGGAAGACCTGAAGCGTTTCTACGAGAACCAGACGGAGGCGCTCCGCTCCGATCAGCAGAGGCTCGTCGATGAGGCCGTGTCACGGATCACCAAGACCTTCGAGGAGCAGATCTCGAAGCTTATGGAAGAACGCGATGCGGCACTACGTTCGGCGAAAAGCTGGCGTGGTAGGAACTTCGGGCGGAAATCCGAGCGTAACGCCGGGCGTGGCAGGGATGATGAAGATCTTTCCGGCCGCAGAGAAAACCGTGAATCCGAAAAGGAGGACTATGTTGACACAGAGAACTACAGAAGAAGCCCTGAAATATGAGATAGGAGAATGGCCGGCGATGAAGAGAGTTCTGGAGTATGGCGACGTGGAGCTATTGAACAACCTCAGCGAGCAGATGATGCGGATAATAAAGATGAACCTGAATAGTGCCTGCAACATCATCGGAAGCGAGATATCGCCAGGCACAATGCCTTCATGTACTCGATAATCGAGAGCTGCAAGATGATGGGGCGTAACGTGGAAGACTACCTAAAAGCCCTTTTGGAACGGCTGCGGACGGCGAGGGAAGGCGACGACCTGACCTGTTGCCTTCCATGTTATCTGCCTGCATAACAGAAAAAATCAAAATAAACCAAAATATAATATTAGTTAGTGGTCAATTTTTGGACCCGCAGAAAATCCCCTTACCTTAGCCAGAAAAA
>ERZ808246.254-NODE-254-length-47427-cov-7.107722_pt1 | contig 47427 bp, 62 predicted proteins | sample MGYA00521083_ERZ808246 | MGnify/ENA primary metagenome ERZ808246 (study PRJEB31516, sample SAMN03275577) | gut metagenome | biome: mammalia-associated habitat; material: feces | host: Papio cynocephalus | place: Kenya | collected 2012-07-07 ... | reverse complement strand
TCGAACAACAGCAAACCCTCGGCATATGACAAACCCCGGCGCTCGCGGTATGCGGACGGCCGGGGGCTTTATTGCACGCACACGCCGGAATCATAAAGCAGCTGCCGGTAGTCGGACAACACCTGGACGGTCACGCCCAGTTCCACGGCCATCATCCACGCGTTGCCCTCGTACACCTCCTCGGCCATGCCGTAATCCACCGGACTGATCAACGCCAACGCGGTCGCCCTGCGGCAACGGCGCTCGCATTTCAGCCCGTATCGGCTGCCGCATCCGGGGTCGTGGTGCTTGGCGTGGATGAGCTCGTGGCACAATGTGCAGCGGCGCTGGCGCTGGTTGAGCCGGTCGTGGAGGAATATGGTCCGGCTCGCCTCATGCCATGCTCCGCATAGTCCGTCCGGCAATGGTTGCTCGATGACGCGGATATGCTCCTTCCCCGCACGGTCGAGGAAGGAATCCAGGCTGCATCCGCCGGTGATATGAAACGACCCAGCCTGGTTCGCCGCGCCGAAGACGCTCGCGTGCTGGGTACTGTCGATGTTCAGACTACCCGTTTGCCGTGACCTCCTTTGTGCGGTGCAGGTTAATGTGCCGAGTCAGTTCTCGTTCTGTTTGCTCTCATTGCCGTCTCCGAGTCGTTTAACCGTCGGATTGTTTGTAAGGCTGGCCATCTGTTGTCTGGCGATTTCATTCAGCTCAAGAAGACGTTCTCTTTGACCTATTCCTTTGCGCAGCATGATGGCGTTCATGCTTTCAAGATTGGAGAGTACGAGGTTCTGGGCAAGGCTTGCATTATCTCTGAGGTTGCCCTCTCCCGGATGCGCGTCGCGCCATTGCTTAGCCGTCATACCGAATACGGCCAAGTTGAGTATGTCACCTTCCTGCGCGTAACGCAATCTTTGATCGTTTTTGCCTAGTTGAGGCGGCATAGTGTCTTTGACTGCGTCAGTGTGTATGCGATAGTTGATCGCTGCGAACAGTCTCTTCTCGTTCCAGTCGAGGTTGATGCGACTGGATTCGTCTGATTTAAGGCGTCGGTATTCCTGGAACACGTAGAGTCTGAACTCCGGACTGATCCATGTCGCGAAGTCCAATGCGATGTCGACATGCGCGAAGGTACCGCTGCCGTAGCGTCCACGCTTTGTCCGGATTCCTACTGCATTTGTTGACTTGATCCATTTCGTCGGCGTCATGATGAATGAGTTAAGACCGGCTTCCTTTTTAAACCCGTCGAATTCGACGGGTTTAAAATCAGGGTTGTTCAACGTTTCCCAGACTCCGAGGAACTCGATGGTGTTTCTGTTTCTCATCCAGTTTTTAATAGCGTCTGAAGGATCCTCGCTTTTATACTTTGCGAGATCTGTCAGGCTGATGTAATCATTATCGTCACCTTTTGAAATAACCCTGACGTCAATTCCCTTGACGCTAAAGGAGTCCTGTATTTCCTTTTTTGCTGCCATGATTTATCCTTTCGCTTGAATGTTTTCGTAATATTTGTGACTATCACTCATCCGGAGTCTCCGCTTCCAGATCACGGTTCCTGTCGGTGTTGGCTGCCAAGTCAAGCGGAGACAGATCCTCGAACCTCGGACCGGCCAGATCATCGGTGATCCGGGACTCGCGCTCGCGGAGCTCGTAGGCGCGGGCTGCCTCGCTACCCAGGGCGCGCGTGTAGATGTCGAGACTGGTCAGGCCGAATGTGGAGGCGATGTGCTCCACGTCGGACGTGTTCAACGGCGCCTCGTAGCGCATGCGCTTGTACCAGTAGTTGTTGCTTAACCCGCTTAAGTCAAAGAATTCTTCTATTGAAATGCCGCTATTTTTCAATAGTTGCCGGCATACGTCGATGATTCTTTTGCTGTCTTCGGTGACTTCGTTTTTAGATCCTCGTGCCATGCCCTGAAGTCTATCTAAATAAGTAGATTCTGTAAAGAACCTATATAGGTAGATACATTAAATCACCTAAATAGGTAGATTGAAGATTGTCGCAAGGGAACGGACCAACCAGAAAGGAGCGGCAATCATGAGCGAGACGGAGACCATCGCGAGGAACCTCAGCGGCGAGCTCGCCCGCCACCGCAAGACGCAGGCCGCGCTCGCCAAGGAGCTCGGCGTGAGTGAGCAAAACATCAGTAAGCGATTGCAAGGCGAAGGTTCATTCACCACCGAACAGCTCGAAAAGGCGGCAAGGATGCTCGGCATGAGCCTCTACCAGCTCATGCTCAAACTCCTCCAGCCGATCGACGGCATCAATCAGATCAGACCATGAGCAGCCGGCGCTCGCGGACGCGTGAATCGAAAGGAGAATCCGAAATGAGCATCAATATCCCGGCCGAGACGCCGGACGAATCCACGAACCCGATCTCCGTCGAGGAGTTCGAGCGCCTGCACCCGGCGATGCTGGGCGCGATAGGGAAGGCCGTCCGCGAGGAACTGGAACTCCCGCACGCGGACGGCCAGTCATCAGCTGATGTTCAGCGCACGCTTGATCTTCAGCTGGTCGTTCCTGATGCACCGCTGGTATTCGGCGATGCCCTGCACGGCATCGGCCAGCGAAACGATGGCCTGCTGAATGTTTCCGGATTGCGCGTAGGTCTTCGCGTCGTCAGCGGAATTCACTGGATCGCGTTTCATATGCTCACCTCCCTTCTTTGCGCGGGTCTGCTCATTCTCCCACTCGTCGGCAAGGGCCACAAATAAGAAACCTCGGGAAGACGCCGGCGCTCGCCGACGCATGAATCGAAAGGAGAATCCAAAATGAGCATCAATATCCCGGCTGAAAGTTCTAAAAGGCCATTGGATTGCCCGCTATGCGGCGGCATCCCGGAGATCAGTGTGTCGAAAACGGCTTACTCGGTTAACCACAGGGTGGATTACTTCGTCGTATCCTGCTCGAATGAGCATGGTCCTGCAGAGGAAGGCGCATCGCGGGAGTTCATGTTGAAACGGTGGAACGCCTGGGCGGCCAGAATCGCGTCGATTCTCTCGTCGCCGATTCACCCGTGCCCGTTGTGCGGCCGCATGCCACACGTCAAGGCGAACAACTTGGGCTTTGAGCTTGACTGCGGATGCGGAGCAAGCTCGAATCCGGTTTCAGATCCGGTCGCCGCCATCGAATTCTGGGAGCGGGACGTTAAAAGACGAAAGCGTCTCAATGCTGATTCCGAGTTTCTGAACGGAATCATCGCTCGGGCATCGGCGTCGGATGCAACGACTCCGGTGACTCCTCGATCTCGTCAGTGCGATTCCGAAGCTCGTACCGTTCCAGTCGACCAATCAGTTGCCGCCAAAGCGGAATCTGGGTCGCCTTATATCCCCTGGCCGGCCACAGATTCTCGCCGGGGACACGTCCCACATGCCAGCGGAGACGCTTCTTCCACCAGCGAAGCCAAAGGATTGAGGGGAAACGGTCGTACGTGACCACGATGACCGGATCCGCATCGGAGTGGTACATCTGCAATACGACGGACTCGCCCGGAGCGATGGAAGGCACGGAACTTTCCCAGTGACGTAAGTCATTGCCATGCGAAGGCCTGAGCTCCACCGCGACAACGCAACCGGATCCGACGAACCGGACATCAATGGCAGGCGCCGTGCCGATGTTCTCCAAGGTCAGCGGATCGCCATACAGATCACGGTCACCTGACAGCTGTTTCGGAAGCACAACTTCACGCCGTGTAAGCACAAGATTCGGCCGATTCCTATCGAAATAGCGCAGCAGCAGCGTGACCGCAGTGGACGTCACAACGCTTGCCGGCACCACCGAGTGCCAATCAATGCCGGTAAGCCAACTCATATCTCACCAATTTCAACGGAAGAACACATGAACACGATTCTAAGGAGAATCCAAATGAACAACGAAATACAGAGGTTCGATTTCAAGGGCGCTGCGCTGCGCACCCTGACCGACGAGGCGGGGGAGCCCTGGTTCGTCGCCAAGGACGTATGCGACATCCTCGAAATTAGCAACAGTCGTGATGCCGTATCAAAACTTGACTCTGACGAGAAGGGTGTCGCTAATACCGACACCCTTGGCGGGGCTCAACAAGCGAGCATCATTAGTGAGCCTGGCCTGTACAAGCTCATCATGCGCTCGCGGAAGCCGGAGGCGAAGGAGTTCCAGCGTTGGGTCACGCACGAGGTGCTTCCCCAGATCCGACGCACCGGCGGCTACATCCCGACCTCGGACGCGGATGATGACATGACCATCCTGGCGAAGGCCGTCGTAACCCACTCCGACGGGCACGTGACCATCAGCCGCACCGCGAAGGTGACCGGAAAAGGCCAGGCGTACTTCATCCGCCGCTACTGCCCGCAGCCGACGCTGGAAGCGGGCGCGTGATGTCAGGAGAGGATCTTCTTTCGCTTCGCATAGCCGAAGCCCTGCTGGCAGTCGCAGGTGCGGCGCACCCCGAGCTCGCTGGTCCAGACGATATGGATCCCGAGCCTGATGTACGCGGTGCCGATGGTTCCGCTTCTCCTGAGGAGCACGGCTTTTTCACGGAGCTTCTCCGCGAGGAGACCGTTTTCGAGCGGAAGCTCGCCGAAAGCGGCCACGTGGACGCGCCACTCATCGGCAAGGGTCTGGCCTTCGTGTCTGACGACAACATGCACGTCTCGTGCCTCGAGTGCGCAGTCGTTGGCAACAGTGAGGGCAGACTCATCCGCATCCAGCCAAGCGGCCCACTGGTAGACAGTCTGATCTGCGCCGGCATCGAGCGACCTCTCGGCGATCAGATTCGCGTGTTCGCTTATCTCGTTCGCATCGGCTGCCAGCTTGTTGGCGTTTTCGGCGATGCCGACGGATTCCTCGGCGGCGCCGTTCGCCGCCTTCGCCAGCTTGTTCGACTGGCGCGTCTGGAAGAGGGCCACGCAACCGGTGACGCAGCCGACGGCGGAAAACACAAGACCGACGATATTGGACCAATCCATGAAGCCGATTCTAACCCCAAGGGAGGCGCGTGATGAGAACCCAATCGGAATTCAAGGACCCGAGCCGCGTCCCGTTGGGGGAACGGCTCGCCTGGAGCCCCGAACAGGCCGCCCAAGTGTACAGCCTCGACCCGCGCGGCCTGCGCCACGCGATCGACGTCGGGGACCTCGACAGCTTCCGCGCACCCACCAGGGAAGGCAAGCCCGGACGAAGGAAAGTCAGCAAAACGGCGATGGAACGCTGGATCAGATCAATGGAGGAATAAGCATGAACAGCAACGACAACGAGAACAGGACCCACACACTGAGATTCGCGCTCGCCGTCGCGACCGACGACCCGGAACCCGAACCCTTCATCATCTCCGAATTCAACATGCCCATGGACGCGCTCGAAGACGGATTGTGCGAAGTCAAACTGCCCGGCAAGGGACTCGGCAAGGGCCTGGCGCTCGCCGCCCGCGTCGCATGCCAGGCCATCGACAAGGCGCTCAAACGGCACGTGGAGCGGGGCGGCGGCGACAACACGCCGGAGATGCTCACCACCCACATCGACCCTATGGAAGACCTCGAGAAGGAGAAGCGATGAGCGCCGTCAAGAACTGGCTCGAGGAACGCGACCAGGTGCTCGGGCAGATCCACGAAACGCTCGCGGAGCTCGCCATACAGGCCGGCGTGGCGAAGCGCCTGGAACTCGAGGGCAGGGCCCACGCGCTCGTCGACAAACTCTACGAGATCGACAACACGAAGGAGGGGAAATGAGCCTGATGGACGACGGCGGATTCGACATGCGGATCCTCTCCGACGGCAGCGACAGCGGCGACCACAGCGCGCGCATCGGCCTGCACCTCGGCAGCTACGAGCAGGGAACGCTCTGGGGAATCACACTCACCAAGACCGACGTGCAGCGACTCCGCCGCGAATGCGGCAGGATCCTCAAGGAACTCGACGGAAAGGGGAAGCGATGAGACACGCGCCCGCACCCAAGCCCCTCACCGAGGCGCAGCGCACGCAGAAGACCATCTGCTGCATCCTCATCTCCGCCCTCACGGCCGCCATCGGCATCTGGGGCGCCCTGTGGACCCTCGCCGCGCTCGCCGACGGCGCGCTCAGCATCCTCCACATCCTCTCCGCCCTCGCCGGCGGCATCCTCTCCGTCACCTTCCTCGACATTGCGGAACACGAGACGGAAGGCAAATGAAGACCCGCCAGCGCTTGTCGTCATGGGCGCTGGCGCCCCGGGGCGGATGCACGGTTCGCCGCACGCCGAGATCGCGCGACTTCCTTCCAACCATCACATTGGGCGCGGCAAAGGCGTGCGCCCGGTCCGAATCCGGGCCGCCCCACGAAACACAACCATCGCAACGACCACGAAAGGAAACCACAATGGACACCCATACCAGGCAAAACATCCTCGCCGATCCCAAGGAAGGCGAGTGACATGGCAGGGGAGACCGTCATCACCATCATCGGTAACCTCACCGCCGACCCCGAACTGCGCACCACGTCGAACGGCGCGAACGTCTGCTCGTTCACCATCGCCAGCACCCCGCGCACCTGGAACCGCCAAACCGGCCAGTACGAGGACGGCCAGCCGCTCTTCCTCCGCTGCAGCGCATGGCGCGACCTCGCCACCCACTGCGCCTCAAGCCTCGCCAAAGGCACGCGCGTCATCGCACAGGGACGACTCCAGCAACGCTCCTACCAGGCACAGGACGGGTCCAACCGCACCGTCCTCGAGATGCAGGTCGACGAGATCGGCCCCTCATTGCGCTACGCCACCGCACAGGTCAGCCGCACAGGCCACACCCACACCGCCGCAGGCAACCAGGGCAACGGCTACACCGGCGGGGCCACCGGATACGGCAACCCGAAACCCACCGGCGAGGACCCATGGGCGGCCAGCGGCCCCGCCTTCGGAGCACCCGGCACACAGGCCGAGGAGGAACCCGAATTCTGATGGGCATCTACAACACCATCCTCCACGACCCCGCGCTCGCCGACGAAATGAGACGCGCCCAAGCCAGGACCGACTACCGCAGCGCACTCGCCGACAACCCGAAACCCCAGAAAACCAAGCCGAAAACCACGAAAGGAAAAACCGCCATGCCACGCAGAAGCAACCAGGAACTCACGGAACTCTCCGAACGCAAATGGAGCGACCTCACCCCCGGCGAACGCAAAAGCGTCCGCACCTGGATGCGCCGCCAACACGACGACGACCCCGCCCTCGACCTCGAAGCCATCGACCTGCTCGAACACAACCAGCACATCAGCATCGCCCGCGCCTACGCCATCCTGCGCACCGTCGCCGACCACGAACCCACGGAAACCTCCAAGTCCGAACCCGAACCACTGGCCACGGCCACCGAAGCCGCAGCCGAACACGGGAAGCCCGCCGACGAACTCCAGGCGCTCGCCGGCGAGAACGGCATCCGATGGCTCGACGAATGGCCCGAGGACGCGAGCACCGCCCACATGGCAGTCGGCCACTGGCAGGGCGTCGCCGCCGCCCTCCGAAGGACCGGCAGGCCAGCGGTCATCGCCGAACACGTGCCCCGCAAACGCGCCATGGGACTCGCCCGCACGATCAACAAGGGGCTCAGCGGCACATGGAGCCCCAGGGGCGCGTACAGGGCCGCGCTGCGCCACGGCGAGGACGGGGAGCAGGTCGTCGCCCAATACGTCGGGGGAGCGGAATCATGAGCACGCCCGACATCACCATCCGCAGGACCATCACCATCCGCATCCCCGGGAACGAATGGTGGACGCAGAACAGGCGCGGCCACTGGCGCGCGAAATACCGGCGAACCAGCGCAGTCAGACGCCGCGCCCTCATCGCCGCGCGCGACGCCCTCAACAGAGGCTCCCTCGACACGCCGACCGCATGGCCCGTCCGCGTCATCGCCACCATCCACCCGCTCACCCACGGGCGTTTCGACCCCGAGAACGCCGCGCCCATGGTCAAGGCCATCATCGACGCGCTCACCGCCGCCGGCGTCTGGCCCGACGACGACAGCACCCACATCACCGGCCCCGACTACCGGCCGGGCGAACCAAGCCGCGAAAAAGGCTGGTACGCCATCGACATCACCATCATCCAAGGAGAAGCATCATGAGCATGAAGGCAGTGCTGTGGGCGCTCTACGACGTCCCGCAGGAAAAGGTCAGGGGAGCGGCGCTCCGAACGCTGCTCGTCCTCGCGGACCACGCCGACACCAAAGGCAAGGGCGTCTACCCGTCGCAGAAGCGCCTGTGCGCCCTCACCGGCTACAGCCGCCGCACCATCCAGGAAACCCTCAAGGACCTGGAGGCCGAGGGGCTGATCCGCAGGGGAGACCAGCGGCTTGTCGGACACATCGCCGCCAACTACAGGCCCATCGTATGGGACCTGAACATGGACGACGCCCCGAACGACAGGGGCGCAAAAACTGCGCCCATAGAAAACCGCACTACAGAGGCGCAACACACTGCGCCCCTAGGGGCGCAATCAGGGGCGCAGAAAAACGACGGTAGGGGCGCAATCAGGGGCGCAGTATGTCTGCGCACAGAACCTAATAAGGAAGAACCATTTATAGAACCGAGAGAGAGTAACGCGCGCGCGAGGAAAATCGGCGACTGGAAACCCACACCCGAACACCGCGCGCTCGCCGCCAGACTCGGACTCGACTGCGAGGCCGAAGCCGCCAAATTCACCGACCTCGCACTCGACCAGGACGCCGAAAGCGCCGACTGGGACGCACGCTTCCGCAACTGGCTCCGCCGCGGACACGAACTCGGCATCACCCGCACCACCGGCAACACCGGCTCCACCCACCGGCACACCTGGAAATGCGCCCACACCCTCCAACTCCTCCAACGCGACGAAACCGACGCGCTCTGCGACGCGCTCGCCTGCACCGTCGCCACCGCCCTCAACGAGGGGGCCGACCCGCAGACCATCACCAGCGCCGTACGCGACGGCGACATCGGCCGACTCCGCGACCTCACCTGGGAACCCGCCTGAACCACACGAAAGGAAAACCATGAACGCACTCAAACCCGACGCGCTCCTCTGGATCGACGTCGAGACCACCGGCATCGACCCCGAACACGACCAGCTCCTCGAGATCGCCATCCGATGCACCAGCACGGACGCCGGGACCGACATCGCCGCCTGCCACAGGATCATCCGCCCCGAACGGCTCGACCTCATCGCCATGAACCCCGCCGTCTTCACCATGCACACCGACAACGGGCTCCTCCACGCCATCCTCGACGCCGACCCGCAGACCCACAGCCCGCAGGCCGCACGCAACGCCATCGAGGAGACCATCGAAAACCTCGCCGACCGGTTCCACCTCATCCCCGCAGGCACCAACCCCGCATTCGACCTCGCCTTCACCCGCAAGGCCGGATACCTGATCGACGGCCTGCTCGACTACCGCGCCCTCGACCTCAGCACACTCCGCTGGTGGAGCCGATTCCACCACCGGCCCGACCCATGGGCCGACCACCACGCCACCAGCCACCGCGCCCTCGACTGCATCCAACGCGACATCGAAGAATACCGCAACCGCTACCAGGAGGAACACCAATGAGAAACACCATCTGCGCGGCACTCACCGCACTCACACTCGCACTATGCATCGCGCTCGGCGGCTGCGGCGGCACGGACGCCAGCCACGACAACGCCACGCAATGCGCCGACCTCGAAGACGGCATCAGCGAATGCACCGTCACCCTACAGGACACCCGCAAGGTCGACTGCCTGACGGTCGCCGGAGGGCACGGCACATCGGGCCTGTCCTGCGACTGGAACCACGCCAGCGGCACCGACAAGGAACCCACACGATGACCGAACAGGAAAAACACGACGCCATCCAGGAATTCAGCCGCATCTGCACCGACTGCGCCACCACCGGCATCACCGCCGCACGAACAGGAGACACCGAAACCGTCATCCACGTCGCAGAACAAATCATCCAACAGGGACGCCAGATCATCCGACTCATCACCACCGCCGACTGAAAGGAACCACGAAATGAGCCCACAAGAAAAACACAAGGCGCTCGCCGACGCCGCTCCGTTTCCAACCGGTCCTGCCGGTCAAGCTCGCCGCATGGCGCGACTACAAGCGATGGGCAGCCCGACACCCAGAAAAGGACACCAAATGAAAAACCCGCTCGACACCATCCGGCAAACCCTCGCATTCGCCACCGCGCTCGCACTCATCACGGCCATCTGGATCCTCGACCTCATCGAACAGCACGCCAAACCAAAGGAAACCAAAACGACGAACACCACATTCATCACCATCAACCACCGAACACTCGCCATCCGCACCACCCGCAACACACTCGGATGGACAGGCGAACTCCTCAACCCCGACGGCCCCACCACATGGAAGATCGCCGTCACCCACAGACCCACCAGACAAGCCTGCATCAACAGACTCACCCGCATCGCACAACACCACACACGAAAGGAAAACCGATGAAACAAACCATGAAAGACCTCATCCTCAACTGGCACCACGCCGGCTACAGCGTCGACGAAATCGCACCCCTCATCCCGCAAATCCCACCAGACGAAATCCAAGCCATCATCACCCACCAGGCATGAAAAAGCCCCCACCCGCAACCGAGCAGAGGCCAAACCCAAAACCATCATAGCGCGGAACGGAAGGGCGAACAAATGTTCGAACACAACAACAGGACACCACACCACAGCCACGACAGCCGCCAACAACTCAGCACGGCGCTCGCCGCCATCCACGACGGGGACGAGGCGCTGCTGGCCATCGCGCGCAAGCAGTGCCGCATCACCGCGCGAACGTCGGGGCGCGGCGTGCGAACGGTGGCGCCGCTGCCGATCAACCTCGGGGCGTGGCAGCTGTCGCAGGACATCGACGCCTTGGTGCTCCGGCTGGCGAGGGCCGTCGGCTTGCCGACCAAGGAGCGCAACACCGTGTGGCTGGCCTGGGCGCTGGGACAGCCGTGCAATATCGAACATCTGTTCGAACGCGACGACGCGGCCGCCATCGTGGCGCTCGTGGAGCAGGCCGCCAGGCGCATGGAGCGGTTCCTGAAGCCAGAGCCGGACCGCACCATGATCGGCCGCTGCCTCGGATGCGACGGCGACCTGTGGGCCGAGCAGTCGGACATCGACGGCGGGTGGATCGTATGCGAGTCCTGCGGCCGTGAGCAGCGGGTGAGGGACGTGGCCGAGGCGCGCGTGCTCAGGCTCGCCGCCTGCGGAGCCACCGGCACCGCCGCCGAGCTCGCCGCCCTGCTCGGCAGGTGCGGGGTGCGGGTGCGGCGCGGCACGATCAGCAAGTGGAAGAGCCGCGGGATCATCAGGCCGGTCGGCGATGAGGGAGGCAAGCCGACGTACCTGCTGTGGGACATCTGGAAGGCCGTCGACAGGGAGGGCTTCAGCGCGAGTTGACAAACCCGCACTGTCGACGTATAACTAACTAAGTTGGATTTTTTCATATCCACGGGAGCCACGGGCCACACGGTTCGTGGCTCTCCGCGTATCCGGGGAGGGCGTCTTCCAAAGAGGGGAGGGGCGTTGGCGAACGACGGGGAGCCCCATCGAGATACGGGAGGGGCGTACACTACGGGAGCCCCGGCATCCAGGCAAGGCGCAGCCGGCCAGAGCATACAGCCGCCCCTGTCACGTCACCATGCAAGGAAGGCCACGATGAGCAAGCGTCGCAACGAGCGCGTCAGCAACGGCTGGAGGCGCAGGCAGATCAGGGCCAGGGTGCTTGCCGCATACGACGTGTGCGCCATCTGCGGCAAGCCGGTCGACAAGACTCTGAAGACTCCGCATCCGATGAGCGCCGAAGTCGACGAGCTCATACCTGTCTCGCGCGGCGGCGATCCATACAGCTTCACGAACTGCAGGCTCACGCACCGCAGATGCAACAGGCTCAAGAGCGACAAGACAGACGAACACGCACGAGCGCTGATGGCCGGCAAACAGGACATCAGATCGAGCTCGATGCCGTTCAAAACGTTCGGCATCTGACCCGATACCAGGGCGGGGACCCCGGGGCGTGCCCTCTGTGGCAACCTCGGGTGCAGTGCCGATATCCCTCCCGGGATTCAAACGTCGGAAACGGGGGAAACGTCGAAAGGTCGGAAAGCGGAGGTGGACGCCATGAAGTGCGAACTCTGCGGCAATGAATTCAGGCCTTCCGGCCACGGGCGCCCGCAGAAGTACTGTTCCAAGTCCTGCCGCCAGAAAGCCGATTATCGTCGGAAAAAGAACAGGCCGGCACGGGCGGGTAAAAGCAAGCCGGATGCCGTGGCCGCGGAGGCGAAAAAGAAGCCGGAACCCGACCTCGACCAGCGGAGCTTCGAGCGGATGATGGACGGCAGCATGCTGGACATGCTCCGCGCCAACCGCGACCGGCTGCTCAAGGCCATGGACAGCGCATCCACCCCGGCGAACGCGCTGCCCGCCATCAGCCGCCAGCTCATCGCCGTGTGCGAACGCATCGAATCGCTCCAGGGCGGCGGGCTGACCGATCTGCTGGACGAAGAGGAAGACGAGGTGACCGAGGATGTCGGAGCGTCGATTGTCTGAGATCGCCAAGGTCCTGCGCAAGCCCGAAGGCATCGTCGGCAGCGAGTTCACGCTGATCGCCAAGGCCGCGCGCAAGGCCGGCATCGGCTTCGACCTGTGGCAGAAGGGCTTCCTGTGGCTGCTCCTCTCCAAGAACGCGGAGGGCAAGTACGCGTGCGGCGCGGACGGCGCGGTACTGTCCAGCTGCAGGCAGATCGGCAAGACGTTCACCGTTGGCACGGCATTGTTCCTCAAGGCGATACTCACGCCGAACCTGAAGGCCATCTGGACCGCCCACCACACGCGCACCAGCGACGAGACGTTCGCCGACATGTGCGAGATGGAACGCAACCCGGTGCTCGGCAGGTACGTGGAACGCATCCGCAGGGCTAACGGCCAGCAGGAGATCACGTTCACGTCAGGCAGCCGCATCATGTTCGGCGCCCGCGAGAACGGCTTCGGCCGAGGCCTGCACAGCGTGGACGTGGCCGTGTTCGACGAGGCGCAGATCCTCACCGTCCGCGCGATGGACAACATGATCCCCGTCCTGAACACGAGCCCTAACCCGCTGGTCGTGTACATGGGCAACCCGCCCAAGCCAGGCGACCAGTGCGAGGCGTTCACCGAGAAGCGCACGCACGCGCTGAACCATGACGGGAACCTCCTCTACGTGGAGCTCGCCGCCGACAAGGACGCCGACCCCGACGACCGCAGGCAGTGGGCGAAGGCGAACCCGAGCTACCCGAAGCGCACGAGCGAGCAGGCGATCCTGCGCATGCGCAACAACCTGTCCGAGGACTCGTTCCGCCGCGAGGCGCTCGGCATCTGGGACGAGACCGTCACCTCGTACGCCATCAGCCCCGACCTGTGGAAGGCCGCCGAGATCGATGATGTGCCGGACGGCGGGACCATGAGCTTCGGCCTCGACATGCCGCCCGACAGGAGCGTGCTGACCATCGGCGCCGCATTGCGGTACGAGGACGGGTCGGCCGTCATCCAGATGGCGAACATCAAGGACGCGCGCCAGGCGGGCACCATGTGGGCCGTGGACTGGCTCGCCGAACGCTGGCCGAAGACCGCCAGCGTGGTCATCGACGCGCAGTCCCCGGCCATGAGCCTGCTGCCCGACCTGAAGGCCGCGCACGTGAGGGTCACCGTCACGAACATGCAGGAGATGGGCCGCGCATGCGGACGCTTCCTCGACATGCTCAAGGCCGGAACGCTCAGGCACCCGCCGGACGAATACCAGCCGCAGCTGGCCGCCGCCGTCAAGGGCGCGACCACGAGGCCGCTCGGGCAGTCAGGCGCGATCGCCTGGAACAAACTCGGCAGCGACATAGACATCACGCCGCTCGTATCCACCACGCTCGCCCTGTACGGGGCGTTCACCACGAAACGACACCCGGGAAGACGACAGGAGGTGATGTTCTGATGGTGTTCTACATGGCCGACGGCACAACGGTAAGCGCCGCGCCGAAATTCACCGGCAGCAGCTACCTCGACACCGCAAGCGGGAACGTCGGTACAATCCTCGGCGTCGACGACGAGGACATGCCCATCATCCACGAACTCCTGCGCGTCTGGCGCAAGAAATACCCGCGCAACCTGATCCGCGGAGCCTACTACGACTGCAAGGAACGATTCAAGGACTTCGGCATCTCCATCCCCGACCAGATCAAGAACAAGGTCGAGGCGATGATCGGATGGCCCGAACTGGCCGTCCGATCATTGAGCGACCTGAGCGACCTGGAAGGCTTCAGCGTCTCCGGCGACGACACGATGGGCGTCAACGACCTATTCGAGGACAACCAACTGGACGTGGCCACATCCGAGCTGATCGTATCCGCATACAAGCACTCATGCAGCTTCCTGACCATCGCCGCCGACCCCGAGAACCCAGACCGGATCAACATGATCCCACGCTCCGCCGACTGGTCAGCGGGAATCTGGGACCGACGCAACCACCGACTGGCCGCCGCACTGACCATCACCGAGGACGACAAGGACGGGCGGATCTGCGCATTCAACGTATGGCTCCCCGGCAAGGTCTACGAATGCTCCGGCCACCTGACCCCATGGCGCGCGGAGAAAATCGAAACGAACTTCGACCAGCCGACGGCAGTCGCGCTCGCCTACGACAGGCAGATGGACAGGCCGTTCGGCCACAGCCGCATCAGCCGTTCGCTCATGAGCCTCGTGGACGCCGGTTTCCGCACCGTGGTCCGCATGGAGGCGTCGGCGGAATTCTATTCCGTGCCCAAGCTCTGGTTCATCGGTGCGAACAGGGACGCGTTCAGCAGCAACACGTGGACGAGTCTCATCCAGGCGATCAACGCGATCACCGCCGACGAGAACGGGGAACTTCCACAACTGCAGCAGGTGCAGCAGGCGTCCATGACGCCACACTCGGACATGCTCAAGACACTGGCCATGCTCGTCGCCTCGCAGACCCGCGTGCCGGTCGATTACCTGGGCATCACCCTGGACAATCCGACCAGCGCCGAGGCCATGGCATCCGCCGAACGACGGTTGACACGCATCGCCGACAAGCAGAACGTGGCCTTCGGACGCGAGCTCAAGCGGGCCATGGGCATCGCCGTGGCATTGCGGGAGGGCTCTAACGCGATACCAGACTCCATGCGCGACGTGCACCCGGTATGGGCGCCCACAAGGGAGATATCCGACGCGGCGCGCGCCGACGCGTTCACCAAGATCGCAGACAAGATCACCGGCTACGCCGACTCTGACGTAGGGCTCGAACGCCTAGGCCTGACCCGCGAGGAAATCACCCGACTGCGAGCAGACCAGCAGCGTCAGCGCGCCAAGGAACAGATCGACCAGCTGAAGGCACGCTTGGCATCGACCGGCGGCGAGGAGGTTCGGGATGGAACTCAACAGCCTGGACATGCCGGAGGCGAACAGGAAGGAACTTCAACGGCTGATTGACCGAGCCTATGCGGGGTATACCGCCGACCTCGATGCATTGGCCGATGAAGCAGCTGACGCCATCGAGGCGCAGTACCGCTCCGACCCGTTGTTCATGCGCGATGTGGTCGAGGACTATTCGAGGCAGTCCGCGCAGCTGGCCGACGATTATTTCAGTCAGCTACGTGCCATATGGGCCGAGCAGTCCGGAGTGGATCTGCCGGAGTTCGAGCACCCCGATCTGATTGATCCAAGCGAAGTTCTCTACCGCATGAACGGCGGCTTCTCCGGCACCGACTGGAATGGACTCAATTACTCTGACCTTGCAGCTGGGCGCAGCAATGCCGGACTGAGCATTGACAGCCTGTGGCCGGAGCTGGAAACCGTCGATGACTGGCAGCAGCTCATCGGCGACATGATAAGCACATCCGCCAGGCTCATGACCATGCGCGATATGCGCGCCGACCCCACGAAACCCAAATGGGCGCGCGTGCCACGAGGCAGCGATCCATGCGCGTTCTGCGTCATGCTCGCTACCCGTGGCTTCGAATATCTCAGCGAGGAGACGGCCGACTTCGGCCCAACCTTCCATAACGGCCACTGTCACTGCGACATCATCAGCAGCTGGGGCAGGCAGAAGCTTAAGGGCTTCGACCCTGACGGCATGAGCGAACGATGGGAACAATGCAAGAAGACTATCGAGCATCGTCTCACCCACGACGAATACTTGAGAACCCGTAGTTCTCCGGACCAGAAATTCGGCAACTGGAAACGCAACCAGATTCTCTCCGAGATGCGTTGGCGCGACCGCGAATGGCTGCACAACGGCACCGAGCCGCCGATCAGCTTCCCAAGTGCCGAGATGCGCGAGGAAACCGAGAAGGCAAGGCCGCAGGAGATACGGACAGCCGAGAGACTGCGCAGACACGGAATCGTCCCGACCTTCCAGATCGACCATCGTGAATCGAAGGATCCGGACACCGGACGTTTGTTCCTGATCGGCCTGTCGGATCTGGAAGGCGGTATCGAACTTAAGACGCCTCAGTCAGCAGACAAATTCCGCACTATCGACGGATATATGGGCAGCGCGTCAAAAAAGCCGGATTGCCGACGACTGATCATCGACAATTCCGAAAACGACAATATGAGCGATGAGGAACTCGCCGAAAACATCATGAAAAGCCATCGCTTCAAGAATGGGATCGTATACATCCTGACCAAAAAAGGACAGTTGCTGAGAATCAAGTAAGCGCCGCTGAAACCACCAAAAAGGGCGGTAACAAGGGCGCTTACATCTCCATTCTATCACCTTTTGGTGGATTGCCGGAGCAGACGAACGGACCCGACTGTAAATCGGGCGCTTCACAGCCGCGCGGGTGCGAATCCCGCATCCACCACTTAACCGGCCAGCCGGCCGGCGGCGACCATGCGCCGCATCGCATGGGAGGACCATACAGCGCACCGTGGCGCGGTCGAACTCGAATCCACGGGAGCAAAGGAGTGCATCATGTTCACCAAATTCCGATTCCCCACACGCATCCGCCTCATCGACGGCGGCGGTGACGAGGGCGGTTCCGGAGACGGCGGCGACGGCGGCGAGCCGAAGTCGTTCACCCAGGAGCAGGTCGATCAGATCGTAGAGAAGCGGCTGGCCAAGGAGCGCGGCAAGTACAAGGACTACGACGAGCTCAAGTCCAAGGCCATGAAGCTCGACGAGATGGAGAACGCGGGAAAGAGCGAGCTCGACAGGCTCAAGGAATCGAATGCGGCGCTGCGCAAGCAGATCGACGACGCCGCGGCCGAGAAGCAGCACGCCGAATGGGTGTCCGAAGTCGCCAAAGACAAGGGCGTCCCGGCCGAGCTGCTGCGCGGCGGCACCAAGGACGAGCTCGAGGCGCACGCGGACCTCCTGCATGCGGCGCTGCACCCGGCGTCCAAGCCGCCGCAGGTGAAGAACCAGACCGGCACCCCCTCGCACCAGAACAACAACAAGGACGCCGAAGAGCTCTCGTACATCCATCAGCTCCTCGGCAGATAACGACTGAAAGGACAAGCCATCATGGCGATGAAAACAGACCAGATCAAGCTCCCCGTGAGCGTGGCCACCGAAATCGTGAACAAGGCCAAGGACACCAGCACCATCGCAGCCCTGAGCCCCAGCACCCCGCAGATCTTCTCCGACGCGGACTACCTCGTGTTCAACGGCAAGAGCGAGGCCGAGGTCGTGACCGAAGGCGCCGTCAAGAACAGCTACGAGCAGACCGTGGATTCCGTCGTGGCGAAGCGCTTCAAGGTGCAGACCACCACCCGCGTCACCAGCGAACTCCAGTGGGCCGACGAGGACAACCAGCTGCAGATCATCCGCAGCATCCAGGCCGACCAGGCCGCCGCCCTGGGACGCGCGCTCGACTACGTGATCTACCACGCGATCAACCCCAATACCGGCACCGCACTCGCAGGATTCGACCCGCTGAGCACATCCGCCGTGCAGGTGACCGCCACCGAGGACGAGATCGGCAACGTCGACGCCCTCGCCGACGCGCTGAACGACTCCTACGACATCAACGGCGTGGCCCTGTCCAAGACATGGGCGTCACGCCTGCGCAAGCTGCGCGTACCCTCCACCGGCATGCGCTTCTACCCGGAGATCACGCTGAACCTGCAGGCCGGAAGCCTGGACGGCATCACCGCCGCCACCAGCGGCACCGTCAACTGCAGGCTGGCGACGACCCCCACGAAGGTGCTCGCGTTCATGGGCGATTTCTCCCTGATCAAGTGGGGCATGGTGCGCGACCTGACCAGCGAGATCATCGCCTACGGAGATCCCGACCAGACCGGCGTGGACCTGAAGGCCCACAATCAGATCGCATACCGCACCGAGGCGATGTATGCGTTCGCCGTCATCGACCCGCACGCCTTCGCCGTGCTCAAGACCGCGGAATGAGGTAAACGATGAGCTTCCCCATCCAGACCATCGTCGTCAACCCGACAGGCAAGAAGAAGCACAAGATCGGACCATTGGACGCGCAGGTGAGCCTCGTCAACAAGGACGGCACCGCCTTCACCGGCTTCGACCAGCACACATTCGGCGAGACGATCGGCAACGCCAGCACCAACATGGCCGCCGCAACGGCAGCGAACCCGACCAAGGACGAATACAACAAACTCGCCACGGCCTACAACACGTTGGCCGCGCAGTTCAACGCCCTCGTCGCAGGGCTCGCCGCAAGTGGGATTATCAAGCTTCCGGACAAGAAGTGACCATGGTCGAACCCGACATGTTCGCCACCTCCGACGACCTCGAACAAAGGTGGCACAAGCTCACCGACGAGGAACGCCAGAAGGCCGACACGCACCTCATGGACGTGACCGACTACATCAAGGAACGCTCGCCGAACTGGCGGCGCCTCCACGACGAACGGCCACGCCTGTTGGCGAAGATCACCTGCGACATCGTCCGCAGGATCATGCAGGCCGACCCGTACGGCATTCCCGGCGGCGTCACCCAGATGAACCAGACCACCGGCAGCTTCAGCGAACAATACAGCTTCGGCTCGCCGACCGGCGACCTGTGGTTGCGCGACGACGAGAAACGAATCCTCGGCATCAACGCCCAACGCGCGTTCAGCATCGACATGGCCACGGGGGAGGTCTCCTAGTGGAAACCATCGAAGTATGGCGCGGCCAGCCCACTACCGACGTGGACGGCAACCCCATCCAAGGCAAACCCGTCCGTGTCGGCGCATTCCAGGCGCTGGTCGCCCCGTCCTCCACCACCGACCAGGTCGAGGAGAACGCCACCCCGCACACCGTCGAATACACGATCCACATCCGCGGCAGCCAGCCGACGGGCATCCAGGCCACCGACCTGATCAAGGTCAGAGGCCGACTACTGCCGGTCAAAGGCACGCCGCAGGTGTGGAACAACACCCACGGACGCCACATCGGAGACGTCATCACCGTCGGCGAACGAGAAGGATAACCCATGGCCAAACGATGCACATTCAAACTCAACCGCAAGGCATTCAGCCAACAGATCCTCAAAAACGAGACCCTGCGCTCGCGCATGAGGTACGCGGCGCACGCCGCCGTCGACGACAGCCGCTGCATGGTCAGAGACCATGATGGCAAGAACCGCAGTGGTGTGGCGATCCTCTGCCCCGCGCCGGTCGAGAAGGCGCACGGCACGTTGGAGGACACGCTCGGAAGGATGCGCGTATGAGCATCCCGGTCACGCCCAGGCGCACGGAGCCCCTGCTCCTGCCCAGGCTGAGGGAGCTGTTCCCCGGCGTGACGTTCGACACGATCGAACGCAACGACCTCGAACCGCCCTTCGCGGAAGCCACCCTGGCGGACTCCATGCAGGGCATGGCCACGCCAATCTCCCAGTACGTGCGGCTGCGTCTGAGCGTGCGCTGCATGAGGGAGAACCATACGGGCGACTGGGGCAGGGCCGCCCGCCTGTGGGCCGACATCGCGCGGGAGATCATCCGGCTCGGCCATACGGCGCCGCTCATCGACGCCTCGCTGGAATCCGGGCCTGTACGCATGGCCGACGAGGACAAGCGGCTGGTGTGCGCGTACGGCGTGCTCCTTCTCGTGGTCGCCGTCGCCTGAAGACAAACGAAACAACAAGCCATGCCGCCACATGCAGAACGGAAAGGTGCAGACGAATGTCTGACAACAACGAAGAACCCATCGCCGTCGAGCAGGCGGCATCCGAACCCAGCGCCCAGGCGGCGCAGTCGACCGACTACGGGTACGTGTCCAGCGGCAACGACTCCGGCAACGTGCGCCTGATCAAGAACTACGCGCTGTTCCTGTTCCCCAAGGGGGACGGCACGTTCGTCACGCCGACCGGCGTGAACTGGACGCCACCGTCCGGCAAGAAGCCCATCGGCTACAGCACCGAGGACGGCGCCGTCCTGCACCCGGAGCCGGGCGACAGCACCGACTACAAGGCCCACAACGGCGACATCGTGCTCTCCGACACGGATCCGGGCTACTGGACCCTGCAGCTGGCCGCGATGGAGGGCCGCAAGGACGTGGTGTCCGCCTACTTCGACGTCGACGTCGATTCGGACGGCGGCATCAGCATCAAGGGCGCCGGTCTGAAGAAGGAATGGATCCTCGTGCTGGTCGCGCTCGACCAGCAGGACCGCCCATTCCTTTTGTACGGCACCAACGCGAAGGTGTCCGACCGCGACGACGTGAGCCTGAAATCCAGCGAGATCATGAACTTCAGCATGACGTTCAAGATGCTCAAGGGCGTGGGCGGCGAGCAGTTCCACGCGTGGGGCCTCGTCACCGAGGACGCGAAGTAGCCCAATGATTCTTCCCGCGCGGCCGATGGCGGTCGGCCGCGCGGGATCCATTACCCATGACCGCCAGCAAGCGAAACGGAGCCGACATGAGCGACAACACCTACCACGTAGTGGACGTGGACCTTACCGAAGCCGAGGACCTCAAGCCCGACGTGCACCTCGAGGTCGCGGGCGTCAAGCTCGACCTGCCGAACCTCAACAACGCGGAACTGCCCATCGAGCTCGTGCAGGCCATCCTGCTGGTCAAGAGCAGGCCCGCACTGTCCGACGAGGAGACCAGCGCCTGCATGAGCACGTTCCTCGCATACTTCCAGACGATGCAGCCGAACTTCTGGAACGCGCTGCGCAAGACCAAACACCCCCTCGCATACCTCACCGCCACGGTGAAGGCGTGGGCCGACGAATCCGGACTGGACCCAAAAGCGTTTACCTCGCCCACCTCTGGAACCACAGCCGCGCGGCACTAGCCTACGACTGGATCCACGCGTACGGGCAGATCTACAGGCCCGTACGCCTCCGGGAATGGCTCAAGAGCCGGCGCCCGCGAACCGACTGGGGGCTCGCCTGGGCATTGACCCGCGAGATCCTCAAGGACCACACGAGCCATTCGTGGATGGCGTTGCAGAACGCCGTCTACACGCCAAGCGCCGCCGAGCAGGCCATGTGGCTGACAGCGCCGGAACGGCAGAAGCGCCCATGGTTCGACCATGAGCACGACCCGCTCCGCACGCCGACACCGACGCACAGCCTCACCCGCCGCCAACGCGAGGACAGGGAACGGCTCAAGGCCTACTTCCACATCAACGACGACCTATGATCCCGACCGCCATCGGAATCCCGACACATAAGCAAGGAACACGATGGCAGCACAGGACATAGGCGTCGCATACGTCCACGTCGAACCCTCCGGCAAGGGATTCGGCAAAAGCATCGAAGGCGACATCGGAGACTCCGTCAACAAAGCATCCAGGAAAAGCTCCAACACCCTCATCTCCAAGATCGGCGGGGCGTTCGGCAAGATCGGCAAGGTCGGCACCGGCGCGATCGCCACCATCGCAGGCGGCATCACCGCCCTCGCGGCCAAGGGCGGTTTCACCCGCGCCCTCAACATCGAGAACGCGCAGGCCAAGCTCAAGGGCCTGGGCCACGACAGCGCCAGCGTCACCGAGATCATGAACGACGCCCTCGCATCCGTCAAGGGCACCGCGTTCGGCCTGGGCGACGCCGCCACCGTCGCGGCCAGCCTCTCCGCCTCCGGCGTCAAGGAGGGCGGCGAGCTCACCCAGGTGCTCAAGACCGTGGCCGACACCGCGCAGATCAGCGGCAGGAGCCTGACCGACATCGGAACGATCTTCGGATCGGTCGCCGCGCGAGGCAAGCTCCAGGGCGACGACATGCTCCAGCTCATGTCGAGCGGCATCCCCGTCCTCCAGATGCTCGGCAAGCATCTGAACAAGACCAGCGCCGAAGTGTCCGACATGGTGTCGGACGGCAAGATCGACTTCCAGACCTTCGCCGACGCCATGAAGGAGGGGCTGGGCGGCGCGGCGCAGTCCGCCGGCACCACGTTCAGCGGAGCACTGGCCAACGTGAAGGCCGCGCTGAGCCGACTCGGCGAGACCGCCGCCACGCCGGTCCTCAACGGCCTGCGCGGACTGTTCAACCAGGCCATCCCGCTCATCGACTCGTTCACCGCGGCGGTGAAACCGACACTGGAGAAAATCGGCGCCGGATTGCAGAAGGGCCTGGAACAGGCCATCCCCGCCGCGCAGGCGAAGCTCGCCGCATTCGCCGCATTCGTCCGGAACCTTCCGGGGATCCAGATGCTCATGGCGTCGGCCACGAGCCTCAGGGCGCAGCTGGCCGGTCTGGCCGGCGCGATCGGCTCGCTGGTCTCCGGACTGAACCTCGGCGGGGAGGCATCCTCGAGATTCGGCGGCATCCTCTCCGCACTCGGGGACCTGCTCGCATCCGCCGCGCAGGCCCTGGCCAACGCCGCGGGGTGGGCGAAGACGTTCGTCAACACGTTCATCGAGACCGGAGCGCTGCAGCCCTTCCTGCATGCGCTGGCGAACCTCGCCACGGGACTGGCGTCGGTGGCATCCGCGCTCGTCTCTGCCGCATCGCAGGCGCTCGGCTTCGACAACGCCGGGCAGACCGCCGGATCGGCGGCACGGCGGTTCGCGTCGGTCCTCGACACGCTCACCGGCGTGCTCATGACAGTGGGAGGCTGGCTGCAGTCGGTCGGGCAATGGGCGCAGCAGAACGGCGCATTGGTATCCGGCGCTTTGAAGGCCATCACCATCGCATTGCTCGCGGTCAAGGGCTGGGACATCGTATCGGCCGGACTGAAAACCGTCTCCGGTGGGTTGAAAGCCATTTCCGCGACCGCCTCCGGTGTGGAGAAGACCGCCACGGCCGCGTTCGAACTGATCGGCAAGATCTCCGACGCGGGAAGCGCCGCGGCCGGCCTGAAGAAAATCGCAAGCTCGTTCGGCATCGTCAAAGCCGCCCAATCGGCGTGGAGAGCGGTGACCAAGGCCGCCACCGCCGTGCAGCTGGCGTTCAACATCGCCATGGACGCGAATCCGATCAACATGTGGGTCGTGGCCATCGGTGCGGCCGTGGCCGCATTGACATGGTTCTTCACTCAAACCAAGACCGGACAACAGCTCTGGGCGTCGTTCACGTCGTTCCTCTCATCCGCATGGCAGTCGGCCGTGAGCACGGTCACCTCCATCGGCCAGACCATCGTCACGTTCTTCACCTCCACAATCCCGTCGGCCATCCAAAGTGTCGGACGATGGTTCTCCCAACTGCCCGGAAACATAGCCTCGTGGCTCGCCGGGGCCGCGTCCGCCGTCGCCGCATGGGCCGTGAGCCTCGGCCAGTCCGCGTTGCAGGCCGGCCAGCAGTTCATCACGAACCTCGCCAACGCGATCATGAACCTGCCCGAGACGATTGCCTACTGGCTCGGCTACACCGTCACCACCATCGTCATGTACGCGGCGGCGATCGGCGTGCAGGCATTCCAGATGGGATCACAGTTCGTGCAGAATGTCGGAACGTTCCTCACCCAACTCCCGGGGAACGTGGCCGCATGGCTCGCCTCGACCGCCATGAGCATCGGCGCATGGGTGTCTTCCACGGCCATGCAGGCCCTTCAGATGGGCATGCAGTTCCTGCAGAATGTCGGAACGTTCCTCACCCAGCTGCCCGGCAATGTGGCCAGCTGGCTCGCCGGAGCCGTGGCCTCAGCCTCCGCATGGGCGGCCAACATGGCAGCTCAGGCCATCCAGGCTGGCAGCCGGTTCCTCACGAGCATGGGCACGTTCCTCGCCCAGCTGCCGGCGAGGGTCGGCGCATGGCTGCTGTCCACCATAGCGCGCGCCGCCAGCTTCGCCAGCCAGATGGGGGCCAAGGCCAGTCAGGCGGCACAGCAGTTCGCCTCGAGCCTCGTCAACGGGTTGTCCTCGCTGCCGGGCCGCATGCTCAGCATCGGAGCGAACATCGTCAGCGGCATCGTCAGCGGCATCCAGAGCAAGATCGGCAGCGTCGCGTCGAGCCTGCTCTCCGGCGTCAACGATGCCATCTCCGCGGTCAAGAGCAAGCTCGGCATCCACTCGCCATCACGGCTCATGCGCAACGAGGTGGGCGTGATGGTCGGCCGAGGCCTGGCATTGGGCATCGACGATTCGGCCGCCGTGGTCAACCGGAGCATGGACTCGCTCGTCTCCTCGATGAGCCTCGACGGCGCGGGCTGGTCGAAGACCGGACGGCTGGACATCACCTCCGACACCGGCGTCAATGCCGCCGACGGCGATCTGCGCGAGCTCATCACGGCGGTCGAATCGCTGCATGACGACCTCGGGTCGATCATCGCCAGATACACGCCGACGGTCGGCGACCGTGACTTCGCAAGGAAGGTGAGAAGTGCAATCGCTTGAATACGTGTGCGCCGCCACCGGTGAGCGCATCGGTTTCGATGGGCCGCTGTACGGCGAGACGCTCGTAGGGCTGCGCGGCCGAGTCTGGGCGTATAGTCTCGCCTCGCGCGGCCTGACCGGCATCGCCCGCGCAACGCGCGAGGAGACCGTCACCGTGAAGATCCATGATTCGCCGTCCACGCTCGATCTGCTCCGTCGCCTCGCCGACGCCGACATGGCTGTTGGCACGCCCGGCACGCTCGTGGCCGACGGCGAATGGGAGACCCGCGCGTGGATCGCGAAGAGCGACCCGCAGTCCATCACGCCCACGATGGTCGAGACGCAGCTGACCATCGTGCTGGCCGACGGCGTGTGGCGGCGCGAGACCACCGAGCACCACGACCCGCGAACCGACAAGGCCGGCGGCGACCTCGACTATCCGCACGACTATCCGCACGACTACGCCGGCATGAGCATCCTAGACACCGTGACCAACGCGAGCGGCATGCCCCAGCCGCTGAAGCTCACGATCTTCGGCCCGTGCGTCAACCCGTACGTCGTCATCGGAACAAACCGGTACGAGGTCGACGCGACCATCCCCTCCGGAAGCCGCCTCGAGATCGATGGGGGCGCCGACCCCAGGACCGTCACGATGATCTCGGACACCGGCCTGCGCACCAACCTCTTCCACAAGGCACAACGCGGCACCGGGCGCGGCTCCGGCACCTACATCTTCGAACCACTGCCGCACGGCACCAGCACCATCAGCTGGGCCGGCGGATTCGAATTCGACCTGACGGCAATCGAGGAGAGGAGCGAACCGCCATGGACCTGATCGTCACCGACGCGAACGGCATCCCGACAGGCTCGTACGCCTCATGGACGGTCGACCTGGCATACGGGTCCGGCGAGAACGACTTCGACCTCCAATGCCCGGTCCGACTGCAGCCGGGCTGTCGCTGGTGGGTGGACGGCACCGGCTGGGGCGGCATCATCGACGACGTGAAGACCAGCGTCACCGGCGGCGAGGGCGAGCTGACCTACCACGGGCGCGACTGGCACGGCCTGCTCGCATCGAAGATCATCGAACCCGACAAGGGCAGGGACTACCTGACCATGAGCGGCACCATCACCGCGCTCCTGCAGGCCGTGATCTCCCGCATCGGCCTGCAGGGCCTTTTCACCGTCACCGAAACCAGCACGAAGACCGCCAGCTGGCAGTTCGACAGATATGCGGACGCGTACAGCGGACTCGCGAAGATGCTGCGCGGATCCGGCCTGCGCCTACGGTTCACCGCCGCGCAGAACGCCATACAGGTCGACGCGCCGCCGATCACGGCAGCCGGGGACAGCATCGACTCCGACCTCATCGACTTCGAGGCCACCCTCGCCTCGCACCCCGTCAACCACCTGATCTGCCTCGGCAAGGGCGAGCTCAAGGACAGGATCGTCGTCCACTGGTACGCCGATGCAAAGGGCGCGCTCAGCCATACGCAGACCCTCAAGGGAGCGGACGAACGCACGGCGGTCTACGAGCTCAGCAACGCCGACGCCGCCGAGCTCGAAACCAAGGGCAAGGCGAAGCTCCAGGAGCTGCGAGACACCGGAAGCATCGACGTGGACGTGGCCGACGGCATCGACCTCGACGTGGGCGACACCGTCACCGGGCGTGACAACACCACCGGCCTGCAGGTCACCGCCGAGATCACCAAGAAGATCGTCAAGGTCGAGGCCGGCAACCCCACCGTCACCTACGAGGCGACCACAGCCGCCACGGAATCGACCGGCGAGACCGGCGGCGGAGGGGCAAGCTCCGGCGACGGCCACGCCTACTACGCCGGCGAAGGACTCACGCTCACCGGATGGACATTCAGCGCCGACGTGAAAACGAACGACCTCGAAGCGGTGCGCAAGACCGCCACCGAAGCCAACAAGGCCGCCAGCGACGCCGCCGCCGAAATCGCCGGCGCACGAGACCTCGCCACGCAGGCCGACGGCAAGGCCGACAAGGCGCAAGCCACCGCGGACACGGCGAACACGCTCGCAAACCAGGCGAACACCGCCGCCCTGGAGCGCGTGAAGACCATCACGGCCAGCTCGCCGATCACGGCGAGCCGTAACGGCGATTCGGTGGCGCTTTCCGCACCCAGGACACTGCCCGCGCCGACCAGCATCGACACCACCGACCTGAACGACCTCAAGACCACGTATGGCGGCTACTGGGCCGGCGGCGGCAACAAATGCCAGAACAAGCCCACCGGCGTTGGCCACTTCGGTCTGATCGTGCAACGCACAGCGCTCGGATGGACGACGCAGATCCTCACCGACCCGCAGACCAACACCATCTGGCGGCGCACCTGGAACAGCAACAGCTGGAGCGAATGGAAAGCACTCGCCGAGGACAGGCATGCGAGCCAATCCCTGCGCGGCCTGATGAGCAGCGGCGACAAGAAGAAACTCGACGGAATCCAAGCCGGCGCGAACAACTACACGCTTCCGGCTGCCACCGCCAGCATGCTCGGCGGCGTCAAACCCGACGGCAAGACCGTCACCATCAGCGAGGACGGCACCATCACCGCCCAGGCCAGCGCCGCCACGGCATCCTTCCTCGCCGCGCACCCCATCGGCTCGCTCTACTGGTGCGCCACCGGCGACCCCAACGACCAGGGCGGCACCTGGAAGGAAATCACCACCATCATCGGAGGCCACGTCTGGCAAAGACTCGCCTGAAAGGATCATCCATGGCAAAGACCACCAGCATCACCAAGTACACATGCGACCGCTGCCACGCCACCGCATACCTCGCCGACGGGGATCCGCGCATCTCCAGCGACTGGCACGACATCAGACACACCACGGTCGACGGAGTCCCACAGGACGCGCTCGTCTGCACGGCATGCTGGCAGACGTTCAAGGCGCTGGCCTCCACGCAGGACGCCGCCTACGCCGCATACCTCAACACCACCGGTAAGGAACAAGAATGACCACCACACTCATCACAGGCAAGGCCGGCACCCCGCACGTCACCAGCGGCGACATGGGCGCCATGCAGGCAGGCATCATCGGCAACGACAGCTACCTGCTACAAGGCAGCGACGGCAAATTCCCCGCAGTGACCATGCAGGACGCCAACCACGCCCTGATCCCCGTCCTCAACCTCGTGGTCGAAGGCCGATACGCGCGCGTCACCGAAGCCGAGACCGCGACCATCGAAAGCGGCGTCACAGGACAGAACCGCAACGACCTCGTCTGCCTCAAATACACGAGGAACAGCCAGAACATCGAGACCGCAGCCATCGCCGTGCTCAAGGGCACGCCAAGCACCGGCACGGCCGCAGACCCGACCGTGCCGACGGGCAGCATCCACTCGGCATCCAGCACGGCCTGGATCCCGATCGCGCGCATCCCGATCGCCGGCATCACGCCCGGCACGCCGGTCATGCTCATCAAGCAGATACCGCCGATTTCGGAGCTGTGGGATTCCGCAACCCTCGCCAGACCGAACGCCAATTGGAGCGTCGACTACCGGTGCGCACGCATCGGGAAAGAGGCAATCGTCTCCTTCCGGGCCGAGCGCAAGGGAAGCGACTGGATCGCGGCCAAGGCGTGGGAGTCGAGCAACATCCTCTCGCTGCCGTCCGGCCTGTCGATACCGTTCGAGGTGCATGCGCCATGCATCAGCAATTCAAGCATCGGCCTGCATGGAATCTGCGTCCAGGCTGTCGGCACCGACATATCGCTGCGATCCTGCGACAAGATGACCCTCTCCAAGGGCGGATGGGTGGAAGGCGCGGTGGTCGTGCCGCTCCGGTAGGGATTCCGCACCCCGAACGCATTCGAAGCTGCAATCGGAAATCGACCAGCTCGGCGTCAAGCAGATCAGGTCCGGAACGTACATAGGAAGCACGGATGCCGAGGGCTTCCTGATGATCGCCAACCCCTTCGCCTCCGCCTCGGTCTCGGTGTTCGCGATGATGTTGCCGAACGGCATGGCCGATCTGGCCGGCAGGTCGGTCTTCGGCTCGACCACGACCTCATGGCCGGAGACCCATTGCACTCCGCGCCGGATCCGCACCATGCCGCCGCGCAGGTCGATGTCCGACCATTCGAGGCCGAGTGCCTCCTCCGGCCTGAGCCCCAGCGTGACGCTGCAGATGAGCCACGCCTCGAGCTCGTGTCCCCAGAAGCCCCGCAATAGCGTCGCGATCTGCCGCGCGTCGAGCACACGCGGCTGGTGGTCGGTCCTTTTCGGACCTCTGACGCGCGTGGTCACGTCCACATCGCTCATGCCCCATGCCTTGCGCGCCGCACCGCGCGGCTTGCCGGCCATCCACGTCTCGATCATGTCGGCCGTGATCGCATCGATCTCAAGTCCGCCGAAAGCGTCGCTGATGTGGCACCGCCACGCGCTCTCATAGCCCACCAGGGTGCATTCCCGCAGGTTCGCGCACGACGGCAGCCACACCTCGTCGTGGAAAACGGATAAAAGCATCTTTCACCTCCAAAATCCCGCACGCCGCCGCGGCCGATCCACGGCGAACGCCGTGTGGGATTCCAAGCCTAGAAAAGAGGACGGCATGCAGCTGATCGACCAGATCGTCTCATGGCTCGTGCCTGCCATGTGCGGCGGCACGGTCACGCTCGCCGCGGTGGCGGTGAAATACGGGCGTGCGGTGATCCACGGGCTGCGCGTCCTGCTGCGAGCGGAGATCATCCGCATCCACCGCGAATACGTGCAGGCCGGCCGCCCGATACCCGTCGAGGTGATGGACGAGGCCGACGACGCTTACAGCGCATACAGCGCGCTCGGCGGCAACGGCACCGGCACGAAGATGCACGACGACATCATGGCCGCGCACAACGGCCCAAGACGAAAGGAGAAGCCATGACCCTGGTCCATTTTCATCTGGCCGACGCGGAGGGGCACGGCCTGGACGGCAGCGTGAGCCTCGTGCCCACCAGGCGCGTCACCGTGGCCGACGCTATCCGCCTGCCGGTCGCGCAGACGGTCAGGCTCGACGGCGGCGAGGCCACCGCGGAGGTGATGCCCTCGACGACGCAATGGGCGTGGAGGGCGTCGGAGCTCGTGGCGGGCGGATCCGTGAGATACGTCGAGGTGCCCGAATCCGATGCGACGGCGGAATACGCGGCCCTGGCCGACGTGGATCCGAAGACCCTGGACCCGTCGACGGAGACCGTGGCCGCCTGGGAGACCGTGACCCGCGCCGCGCAGGGCGTGCTCGGGCAGATCGGATCGATCGACGACAAGGTGCAGGCTGCCGAATCCTCGGCCGGGAAGGCCAAGACCTCGGAGGATAGCGCCGCGCGGGAGAGCGCGAAAGCCGCCGACAGTGCCGCCAAAGCCCAGTCGGCTCAGGCGGAGGCAGCGAAGAGCGCTCAGGCCGCGCACGAAAGCGAGACCACGGCCAGCGGGCTGATCGGCGAGGCGAAGAGCATCGCCCAGCAGCTCGCCGCCACTGCCACACAGGTCAAGCAGGATGCTGCCACGGCGGACAGTGCGGCCAAGACGGCCACCGAAAAAGCCACGGCGGCCATCGACGCGCAGTCCAAGGCGGAGACCGCCAGACAGGCGGCTGAAGCGGCCATGCAGACAGCCACGGAAAAGGCCGATACTGCCACGCAATCCGCCAATGCCGCCGCCAAGTCACAGGCCGCTGCGGCCCAATCCGCCAACAATGCGGGCAAGGCGCAGTCGGCTGCTGCGGCGTCCGAATCAGCGGCTGCGCAATCCGCCCAGGCCGCGGCGGGCTCGGCCGATAAGGCCAAGGCTTCGGAGACCGCCGCGTCGGGCAGCGCCACTAACGCTCAGGCAAGTGAGCAGGCGGCAAGTGGGTCAGCTAGCGAAGCCGGTGGGAAGGCTGTGGAAGCGGCATCCAGCGCAGCTGCCGCGAAGGCTTCTGAATCGGCCGCGAAGGCAAGCGAGGCGGCCAGCGCGAAGTCGGCCGCGGAAGCCGCCGACAGCGCCGCGGCCGTCCCGAAATGGATCCAGTGCACGGACGCGGCCGACGCGGCAGCGAAGAGCGCCGCCGACCCGGACGGCTTCTACTGGTGGCCACGAGAGGAGGCGTCGGCATGAGCGATTATCCGATCCTCGGCGGCATTGCCCTCGCAGGCATGCCGGTCGCCGGAATCTACCACGCCGGCCGACGCGTCGGACTGGCACACGGAGACAGACTGCTCGTGCCGAGCGGGAAGAACCTGCTGCGCTGGTCGGACATGACCGAATTCGACGGGAAGATCAGGACGACCGTCGCACCGGATGGCGGGATGCGCCTGGACGCCGAGGCTGGGCTGGGCGCGTGGTGCGGAATGGAATGGCGCATCGACTGCCAGGCGGCCGGCATCGCGCCCGGCGACACGCTCACCGCAAGCCAGCCGGCAGGCGAGTCTTTGAGCAACGGCATGCTGTTCAACATCAAATTTTTTACAGACGATAAAGGCTCGTATGCCGTGCAGCAGAACTTCGGCTGGGGCAACGTGAACACCTTCGTCGTGCCGGAGGGCACCGTCATCCTCGGCTTCACCGTCTTCACCAACGGCAATCCGTTGCCGGCCGGCGTGTCCAAGACGCTGCATCCACAGCTCGAAAAAGGTTCCGCGCGCACCTGCTGGGAGCCGCCCGAAAACCTGCGGGGGGGGGCAGCCTAAGAGACCTTAACCTCGCCGGCGCATGGCCGGACACCGCACCGGCATGGATGAAACTGGACGCATGGCAGGCCGAAGGGCATACCGCGCATACCGCAAGGTCGGAGACATGCAGCACGTGGGTATCCATCGATACCGCGGAGGCCACGCTCCCGGCCGGTATGTACAGCGTCCGCTGCGACGGGCTCTCATCCGGCATAGCCTGCGAATTCCGTGACACCGGAGCGAACAAGCTGCTCGGATACATATCCGACGATTGGAAGACCCTCACCGTGACGGAGCCGACGACGGTAGCCGCCCGATTGGCCGTCCCACCCTATTGGACGGGCGCCGCCACCGTCACCCCGGTCATCCTCGAAGGCGATTGGGGGGGGGGTGAGCCTCTAGGCCTGGAGAACCTGTGGCCGCAAGAGAATTTCGAGAAAAAGGCCGACCTCTTCGACATCGTCCAGTCAGACGGTCTGCTCACCATCGAGATAATCAGGGACATGACCGAAGCCGATGGCTGGAAAGGAACTTCGCTCGGAATTATTCGATTCGATGAGCCCACGTGGGTCGATTGGACGCCCGGAAGCAACACCGGCACTGACGCGGCAATGGTGGATTTCACCGACCATGTGAAATACGCGATCAATCCCACCAACGCGGGGCCGAGGCTGATGCCCGCGGGCGAATACGACATGTGCGTCTCGATCCACCTCGCCAAGGCCGGCACGTACACCAGCCGTCCCCACCTCTACAGGATCCCCTGTTGACAAAATCACATTTTCCAAACCAACCAAAAGCCACCCCTCGGGGGTGGCTTTGCTCATATGAAGGAAAGGAGAGGAATTTGAAAATCCTCAACAAAGGCAAACCGAAGCACATGAAGCCCCGCCGCCGCTGGCGCACGCCGTTGACCGCGCTCGCCGTGGCCGTCTCCATGGCTTTCGCGCCGGCGGCGATGGCCGACATGAACGGGTACGACATCTCCAACTGGCAGTGCGGCATCGACACCGCGACCGTGCCGGCCGACTTCGTGATCGTCGGCACCACATGGGGTTCCGGCGGCGTGTACGGCGGATGCCTGTCCAACGGCGTCAACACCGACGCGAACCGGCAGCTCGCCGGAGCCATCAACAGCGGCAAGGAGACCGGCGTCTACCACTACGCCCGCGGCGGCGACCCCGAGACCGAGGCCCGGTTCTTCGTCGACCATGTGCGCGGATACGTGCGCAAAAGCGTCCTGATCCTCGACTGGGAGGCTCAGGACAACGCGGCCTGGGGCAACACCCAGTGGCCGCGCCGCTGGGCCCGCGAGGTCAAGCGGCTGACCGGTGTGAACCCCATCATCTACACGATGGACTCCGGATACTGGCAGGTGCGCGGCATGGAGACGGAGCTGAACTGCGGCATCTGGATCGCCCAGTACGCCACGAACCTCGTCACCGGCTACCAGACGGCGCCGTGGAACATCGGGGCGCGCGGCGAGGTCATGCGCCAGTACACGAGCAACGGCAGTCTCAGCGGCTGGTCCGGTCGCCTCGACCTGAACAGGTTCCGTGGTGATCGCGCGGCATGGCGCAAGTACGCGAACCCCGACGACAAGGGCGCGGCGAGCCTGCCGAACGTCAAGCCGAAACCGCAGCCCACGACCGCCCCGAAGGTCGACCTGGACGCCCTGGCCATGCGCACCATCCGCGGCGACTTCGGCAACGACCCGGCTCGCAGGCAGGCGCTCGGGGCCAACTATGCGGCGGTCATGCAGATCGTCAACGGCCGTCTCGGCGGAAGCGCCGGCACCGGCTCGGGCAATGCCGGCGGCGCGTACTGCGTCGTGGTGCGCTCCGGCGACACCATGGGCGCGATCGCCAGCCGCACCGGCCGTACCCCGGCCAGCGCGTGGAGCGTGCCGTCCGGCAACGTCAACCGAATCTACCCGGGGAACCGCGTCTGCTACGGCGGCACGTCTACCTCCGCCCGCCAGTCGTCCGGCGGCGGCCATGTGGTGCGCGCGGGCGAGAGCCTGTGGAGCATCTACGGCTCCGGCTGGCAGTCCGCCGCCCAGCGCAACGGCATCCGCAGCCCGTACGTGATCCACCCCGGTCAGGTGCTTCGCTGACCAGGGCCGAATCCTAAGGAGGTGAGAAAGATGGATGAATCCACCGAACCGTCCGGCTACCTGCTGCCGGACAAGGCATATCAGGCGCTCAAGTGGCTCGCGCTGATCGCGCTGCCGGCCATCGCGGTCTTCGTGCAGGCCGTCGGCCCCGCGTGGGGGCTGCCGCACATCGACCAGATCGTCACCACGATCAACGCGCTGAGCGTCCTGGTCGGCGCACTGATCGGAGCAAGCGAGCTCAAGGCCAGGCTCACGCCCGCGGCCTGACCCGTCAACCCCGCCCCTCCCTCGGCCGACATGGCCGGGGGAGGGGCTTTTTCTGTTTCGGCGGCTATGATTGTCCTGAAAACCTGAGTGCCTTTTGAGTGCCCGACAGCACGTATACGGCTTGAAACCGTTGGAAACACTGGCACCGAGGAAACGCTGTGGAATTCAAGTTCAACGTCTCCAAGTAGTGGTTTCCGCCACCTGAAAACGGTCTGTCTCCAACGGTTCCGGGCTTCCGAACCGTTGGGAACAGGCCGTTTTTGAATGCGCGGAAAATAGCCGTTCCGCGCACGTTTCCAGCCGTTTGTCACTCGGATAAGGTGCCCGTAAGGTGCCCTTTGACGGGAACGGCTGGGGTAGGGCTTTGGAGGTTTGAGAGAGGTGAAATTGATGATGGGCGGTTACTGCAATACCCAACAAGTCGATCACTGCCCCGAAAGCTTCCAAGACATGTTGCGAGAGATTATGCTGCTGGCATGGGTGTTCAGCCCGCTTCTTCTCACCTGTGCCCTGCTGTTGCTATGGCCATTGATTCATGCGGCGCGGCGTGCAAAGGGGCGTAGGCGCATCATATGGATTGCAATGTTGACGTTTGACGGCTTACTCGCGATACTGTTCCTGCTGCTGGCTGTGAGCTTTGTGAGCATACCTCGTTAGACGCTGCTTGTCGGAGGTGTATTTTTCGGCGGAGACAACCGCGGTACGCGCCAGGGCAGGGCAATAGGATGGGAGTCATGGAAATCACCTATGCGGGCATTGATGGGGGAACGGCATTCGACTGGGGGCGTACGTCCGAGGATTATGCGCGGTTCCGTGACATCTATCCTCCGGAATTCTATGAGCGGATCATACGGTTCGGACTGTGCACAAAAGGGCAGCATGCGCTGGATCTCGGCACCGGCACCGGGGTGCTGCCCCGCAACATGGCCCGTTACGGTGCCCGTTGGACCGGCATGGATATATCGCCCGAACAGATTGCCCAGGCATGCAAACTGTCCCGAGGCTTAGTCAACATCGATTATCTTGTCAGTGCGGCCGAAGACGTGGATTTTCCCGGCGAAACCTTCGACGTGATCACCGCCTGCCAGTGCTTCTGGTATTTCGATCATCTGCGCATCATGCCGAACCTGTGGCGCATGCTCAAACCCGGCGGCAGTCTGCTGGTGTTGTACATGACGTGGCTGCCCGACGACGATCCCATCGCCGGTGCCAGCGAACGCCTGATACTCAAGTATTCGCCGCAATGGAGCGGTGCCGGCGAATGGATGCATCCCATAGAGATCCCCGCCTGCTATGACGCGCATTTCAGCCGCGTGCTGCACGAGGAATGGCCTCTCGACGTGCATTTCACCCGTGAGAGCTGGAACGGAAGGGTCAAGGTATGCCGCGGCATCGGCGCATCGCTTCTGCCCGAGCGTATCGCCGACTGGGAAGCGGAGCATAGGGCATTGCTGGAGGCCATCGCCCCGGAGGAATTCGATATCCGCCACTATGCCACGCTGGCGTGGCTGCGCAAACGCTAACCTCAAGCCCGCGGATTCCAAGGATCTACACGTTCCGGGCGGAGACCCGTCAAAGGCTGCCTGACAAGGGTTCGATGACGGCGCTCAGCTCTGGAACGCCGTCCACGCGGTCGAGGCGATGGAACGGATCGTGGCCTGTGCGGTGGCGGAATCGTTGATATCCGTGTTCATCACGACCAGCACGAAGGGGTGCGCGCCGCCCAGCACCACGGCGGCATCATTCTCCGTCCCCGGAATCTCGCCGGTCTTGTTGCCCACCTGCGTGCCGTCGGGCAGACCGGCCGGAATCTTCGAACGGCGCTGCTGCTGGCACAGCAGGTCGATCATATGCTGGGACGCGTCCTTGGACACCAGTGTCCCGCGGTATGCCGCCGCGAGCAGCTTGCCCGCATCCTGCGCGGACGTGAGCTTCTTCATCGGGCTTCCCGGGCCCGAATCGTACAGCAGATCGTCCATGCTCGTCTGCGCGAACCCGTAGCGCTTCGCCGTCTCGTTCACCTTGGCGAGCCCCTGCTGCGCGTCGCCGCCGCCGAGCTTCGTGACCAGATCATTGGTCGCCTGGTTCGAGCTGACGGTGATCATCTGGGTCATTAGCGGCTCGATGGTGCCGTCGTCGGTGAGCGTACCGTCGGCTATGGCCTGATACACGGCGAGCATCACATACAGTTTGATATCGCTGGCCGCCTGCTGGGAATGATTGTTGATGCTGAACGCCTCGCCGCTGCCCAGATCCTCCACATACACCTGCCAGGTGCCGTCGACGGAGGCCAGCTGCTGCTGAATCTGCGTGTTCAACGGGTCGAGGTGTTCACGGGCCTCGGCTTTGTCCGCCTTCAGCGCCTGGGCCTTTTCCGCGGCTTCGCGCGTGGCCTGGGAATTCTTCGTATTGGCCGCCTTGCGCTTCGCCGCGCTCACCGAAGCTGCGGCGGCATTCGCGGCCGTATCGGCGCGATGATGCCCATATGCACGGGCCGCCAGCGCACCCAGAACCACGGCGACGGCTATGGCCACGACGACGATGGCGGCGGCGATCCTGTTGCGGTTGCGTCTGCCGGTCGCGATCCTGCTCGTTTCGCTCGTGAGATGTTGCGGGGTGCCGTGTTCGATGCGCTTGCTCATATCCGTATCTGCTGTATCTGCGTGTTCGTGGTTCCTTGGGTGTCGGTCAGTTACGACACAGTAGTACGGGGACGGTCGAACGGCAGACGGCTGGGGGAGCATCGATATGGTCGCGCGTGTTGCCCGTGCGTTTGCGCCGGTGGTGTGCGTACAGTATCCCGTGACGGGAACGGTCGAGAGGAAAGAAAGGCGGGCCACCATGGACGAATCGCTGCAGGATGCTCGGACGGGGGAGACCCCCATGCATGATAACGCTGTGCGCGCCCAGGATGATCCCTCGCATGAGGGCATGCATGTGTCCAAGAACGTCGCCCGTCTCATGATGCTTGTCAATGCGGCCGTATGGGGGTCGGGATACACCATGCTCAAGCATGTGCAGGGCGTGATGACGACCCAGTGGATGATGTTCTTCCGCATGGCCGTGTCGGTCGTCCTCATGTCGCTGGTGTTCCTGCCGCACCTGCGCAAAATCAGGATCAAACGCTACGTCGTGCCTGGTCTCGTGCTCGCGTTGACCTACTGGCTCGGCTTCCTGTTCCAGCTCAAGGGCCTGGAAACCACCTCGCCCGGGCGCAACAGCTTCTTCACCGACACGTATTGCGTGATGGTGCCGTTCGTCATCTGGGCTTTGACACGGAAACGCCCCAGCGGCCAGCATATCGTCGCGGCGTTCGTATGCGCGTTCGGCATCGGATTGGTTTCGCTCAGCGGCGGCGGTGCGGAGCTTGCCGGATTGAGCACAGGCGACGTGCTGACGATCATTGGCGCATTGTTCTATGCGGTGAATCTGGTGGTCGTGGGCATGATGGGCAGAAAATTCGACGCGGTGGCGTTGATGCTGGCGGAATTCGCATGGTGCGCGATCTTCTTCGGTGCCGGCGCGGTGCTGTTCGACGGTGCCCCGTCGGCGTCGTGGATGCGTGTGGACGTGGTGCTGTGCCTTGCCTATCTGGTGATCGGGTCGACGATCATCGCGCAGATCTTCCAGACCATCGCGGTGCAGAACCTCCCGGCCACGGAAGGATCGGTGATTCTGAGCACGGAATGCATCTTCGCCATGGTGATCGCGGTGATCTTCACCGGCGAGCGGCTTACCGTGCCGTCCGTATGCGGGTTCGCGGTGATCTTCGGGGCGATTCTGCTTTCGGAGGTGCAATTGCCTGGGCGGCGTAAAGCCGAATAGCGGCTGGCTAACATCCGTTTGCTTTTTGTTCTCGGCTTTGTGCGCGGCGTGGCTGGACGCGGACGGCATATGGTCCCCGATGCGCTGATGGCTGCCAAGCGCGGCCGGCTTCGGACGGCATCCGTAATCCGCTACGGTGACGGGCGCTGAGCGTATCCGATTCCGGGCGACGTATGGATATCGCTACGGTGGCGGATGCCGAGTGTGGCGGAAACCGGATGATGATCGGGGGGCCACGCTGAAGGGCGGTGCGTGTGGTGTTCCTTGGATGGTGTCCGAAGATCGCTACGGTGGTGGCTCATGGACGTGGCGATACCGGGGTGACAGTCGGATTCGGCCACGCTGGAGAATGCAGAGCGTGGCGATACCGGGGCGATGATTAGGATCGACTACGTTGGCGAGGCGGCCGGCGTAGCGGTTCCCGGATGACGCCCGCAATCGGATACGCACGGATCGGATTGCGATAAGCGCGATAGCGCATGCAAAAGCGGGGCGTGACATACGTGCATGCCGAAAGTGGACGCCATGGGGTACGGTAGGGTAGTTTGCGCAAACGGCGCAATACCTGAACGAAAGGCCACTGTGCCCAATATCGACAATTCTTTTGAACATTCCGAACAGGCCATCGAAACCGAGGCCGCTCCCACCTTCACCGAACTCGGCGTACCGGGCGCTCTTGCGCACGTGCTTGCCGCCGACGGCAAGCGCACCGCGTTCCCCATCCAGGCCGACACGCTGCCCGATTCGCTTGCGGGCCGCGACATTCTCGGACGTGGGCGCACCGGTTCCGGCAAGACGCTCGCCTTCTCCATCCCGCTGGTAACGCGTCTGGGCAGCAGCGAGCACGATATCGCGGCCATCGAACGCGAAGCCGAGCGCCGCAGCGGCGCCAAGGGCAAGGGAGCGGCCAACCTGCCGCGTCCGCGTGCCCTTGTGCTCGCACCCACCCGCGAGCTCGCCAAGCAAATCGACGAGGTGCTGCTGCCGCTCGCCCAGGTGTACGACATGAGCACCACCACCGTATACGGCGGCGTGAAGTATTCCCGCCAGATCGCAGAACTCAAGGCCGGCGCGCAGATTGTGGTCGGCTGCCCGGGCCGACTGGAGGACCTGCTGCGTCAGAACGCGCTCACTCTGGACAGCATCGAATGCGTGGTGCTGGACGAGGCCGACGAGATGGCCGACATGGGCTTCCTGCCTGCTGTGGAGCGCCTGCTCGATCAGATTCCGAGCGACGCGCAGCATATGCTGTTCTCCGCGACGCTCGACCACGGCGTCGACAAGGTGGTGGAGCGTTTCCTGCACGATCCCAAGGTGCACAGCGTCGATGACGCCACCAGTCCGGTCGACGAGATGACGCATCACGTGTTCGAGATCACCAAGGGCGACAAGCCCGAGATCGTGCGCACCTTGGCTTCCGGCGCGGGTAAGCGCATCCTGTTCACCCGCACCAAGTTCCAGGCGAAGAAGCTTTCGCAGAGCCTGACCAAGCAGGGCATCCCGTGCGCGCAGCTGCACGGCAACCTCAACCAGAACCAGCGTGATCGTAATCTCGCCGCATTCGAGAACGGCGAGGTGAACGTGCTCGCCGCCACCGACGTGGCCGCACGTGGCATCGACGTGAGCGGCGTCGAACTCGTGGTGCAGGTCGAGCCGCCGGAGGACCCGAAGGCGTTCCTGCATCGTTCCGGCCGTACCGCGCGTGCCGGCAACCAGGGCGATGTGGTCACGCTCGTGCTGCCCGAGCAGCGCCGTGAGACCAAGTTCATGCTGCGCAAGGCCGGCATCAAGGTCAAGCCCATCGCCGTGACCGCCAAGTCCCCGGAAGTGCTGGAACTGGTGGGCGAGCGTGCCGAGAAGGTCGATGGCTGGGAGCTTGCCCCGCTGCAGAAGAAGACCAAGCCGTTGCCGAAGAAGGGCAAGGGCAAGGGCCGTAACAAGCGTGGCGAGGATGATCAGTTCGCCGCGAAGCGTTCCGATGCGCCGAAGCGCAGGAAGAAGAAGGGGCAGGCCGACCGCTTCGAGCGCGCCGAGCGTGTCGATCGCTTCGATGATGCCGAGTACATGGATTACGACGAGCGCAATACGCGCGGTCGTGGCGGCTACGACGGCTATGGCGAGTGGTCGGATGACCGTGACTTCGGCAAGAAGGGCAAGCATCATAAGCACACCAAGCGCGACCGGTACGATTGGCAGGAGCGCGATGAGCGTGGCGGCCGTGACGGTCGCAAGGGCCGTCGGGACCGCGATGACCGCTATGACGATCGTTATGACGCTGTCGGGCGTGTGATCGACGAGCCGCGCAAGGGCGGCAAGCGCGTGCACAGGAAGCCGATCCGTGTGACCGAGGATCTGCGCGGTGAGGATGCCAAGCGTCACGACCGCCGTGTGAACGCCAGGAAGGCGAAGTATGATGATCGCCCGTCCCGCAAGGGCGGCAAGCGCAACGGCGAACGTCAGCGTTACGACGGCGATCGTCGCGGCAACAACCGTTACGATGAACAGCGTCGTGACCAGCCGCGCCGCGACCGGTCCCGTTATGACGAGCCGCGCCGCGATGCCAGGAAGCGGAACGACGGCGGCAATCGCCGTTCCGCTCAGGGCTTCCGCAAGCACAACAAGACGAAGCGCACGCCGTTCCGCAACTCGCATCGCTGAGCCTGTGTGAACCGGTGAGGCCGCGGACGGCATACGTCATGCCGGAACACGTCGAGGCCCGTTCCCTCCGTATGGGCGTATGCCTGGTTACGGCGGGAACGGGCCTCGACGTGTATTCCGACGCGTGAGAGGACCGGCTCACATCTCCTCGTGCCAGTGCGGGTCCAATGCCTTGCAACGGCCTTCGGGATTGTCCAGCAGCGCGATGTCTGCCATGTCCTGCTCATCCAGCGCGAAGCCGTCGATGTTCAGGTTCTCGCGCTGGCGTTCCGCATGCAGCGATTTCGGAATAGACACGTCCCCGATCTGCAGATGCCAGCGAAGGATGGTCTGGACCTCGGATACGCCGTGCTTGCGGGCTATGCGGCGTATCGTCTCATCCCGCAGCATCTGGTTGGCCCTGCCCAACGGACTCCACGCCTCGGTGATGATGTCGTGCGCATCGTCGTAACGGCGCTGGTCAATCTGCTGGAAATAGGGATGCAGCTCGATTTGATTGACACTGGGCGCTACCCCCGTGGCACGGATCAGCATGTCGATGTGCCCGGGCAGGAAGTTGCTGACGCCGATATGCCGTACCAGCCCATCCTTCTGCGCGTCGATAAGCGCCTGCCAGGCCTCCACATACCTGCTTTGAGAGGGGTTAGGCCAATGGATCAGATACAGGTCGATGTAGTCGAGTCCGAGCCGGCCCAGACTTTCCTCCATGGCGATGCGGGCCTTGTCGTATTGATGGAATCGTCCGGGGAGCTTTGAGGTGACGATGATGTCTTCGCGGGGTACCGAGGACATTCGTATCGCCTTGCCCACGGTGCCTTCGTTCTCGTAGTTCACCGCGCTGTCGAGCAGACGGTAGCCGTTGTCCAATGCCATGGCGATGGCCTTGGCGCCGTCGAAGCCGCGGACCTGGTATGTGCCGAATCCCTGGGCGGGAAGCTCAAGCCCGTCGTGGGCCGTGCGTGTAGGCAATGATGTGGTACCGGTGTCGCCGAAATCGTTGGTCATGATGCTGCGCTCCTTATGCATGTCGGGTGTGGCGGATGATATTGGTCCGATGATATGGCGAATGGGCGGCAAGACGATAGTGGAATGTCCTGTCGCCCATCAGAGGGGGATGCCGTCGCTTGCCGGAGTTCACTCCACGTTGGCGTGGTTGGCGTTCGCATCGGCGTCCGACACGTTGTCGCGGCGCGACAGCATCAGGCACAAAGCATCCAGCGCGATGTGCACGGACTGATCGAACAGCGAGCTCAGCAGCTGGATGGAGCCCCCGGCCTCGCCCTTCACGCGTCCCGGCACTACGATCACGGCATCGGCGGTGGCCGCCAGGGGAGAATCCGGCTTGGATGTCACGGCGATGACCTTCACGCCGAGCTTCTTCGCGGCCTCGGCGTCCTCGACCGTGCGACGTGTCTTGCCGGAGCCGGAGATGGCCAGCAGCACGTCGCTCTCATGCATGGACGGGCAGATGGTCTCGCCCATCATGTAGCTCGTGTATCCGATGTGCATCATGCGCATGGCGAAGCTGCGCGCCTGGAACCCGGAACGGCCTTCGCCGGTCGCATAGATACGGGAGCCTTTGGTGATGAGCGGCATGGCCTGTTCGAGGTCATGTTCGTCCATCCTGGAGATCACTCCCTGTACCTCCTCGACGATCTGGTCGAGAATCCGCTTGTTGTCTGTCATTTCATTTCCTTCCTGCATGCCTGGCATGCTGCTGTAATGTCTTCGGCCTTGGTGATGGCCGATCCCATGATCACGATATCGATGCCTTCCCGCGACAAATCGGCAAGCTGCTGCTGTTTGATGCCGCCCGCGATCGCGATATGACGGATCTGCGGGAAGCGCTCCTTGAACGTGCGCACCTGCGCGACCGGATCGGCGGTGGCTCCGGCATCCACTGAGGTGTGCAGGCAGTATACCGCGTCCCGGAAGCCGCCGATGTGCCCGATGCGCTCCTCGTCGCATTCCAGCAGGTCGATCATCATCGTGCCACCGTGTGCTTCGGCGGATCGCGCGCACGCCTCCAACGTGCCCATCGAGGCGGACCCCATGACGGTCAGGTACCCGAAGCCGTTCTCGAAGCCGAGATCGAATTCGTATTTCCCCTCGTCGCAGGTCTTGATGTCTGCGAGCACTGGGGTAGCGCCCGCTGCCTCGAGGATAGGGGAGAGCGAGCGAAGCCCGAACTCCTTGGTCAGTGACGTGCCGATCTCGATGATGTCGGCCTGCCCGTCGAGCGCCTGCACGATGCGCACCGCCCGATCGACGGATACGCGGTCAATGGCGACCTGCAGCTTCATGATGTTCCCTTCTGTCGTTGTATGGATATGCCGTATATGGGCGTGTGCCGTGTAGATGCCGTACGGGCGCGTTGCGTGCATACGGCATGGCCTGGGTGCCGCCGACCGTTACATCGCGAGTTCCTTGCGCGGGGCGGACGCGATGAACGCACGAAGTTCATCGGCGGTGGGCAGACCCTCCGAATCGGAGACGCTGGTGACCTGGATCGCGCCCACCGCGTTGGCGCGTTCGAGCAGATGCTCGGAATCAAGTCCCTCGAGCAGCGCGGTGATCACGCCGGATGCGAACCCGTCGCCGGCCCCCACAGTGTCGACCACATCGACGGTGAAGCTTGGCACCACGGTCTGCCCGATTCCGCCGTCGCCGCCCCGCTCGAAGAGGGCCGAGCCTTCGTCGCCGAGTTTGATGATGACCTTGCCGACGCCCATGTCGAGATAGAACCTCGCGATGTCGTGGGGGTTCGAGGCTCCGGAGAACAACTGCCCTTCTTCGAGTCCCGGCATGAACACGTCGCATTTGGCCGCCAGCGTGTTGGTCGCCTCGATCATGGCCTCGCGGCTCGGCCACAGGGTCGGCCTCGGATTGGGATCGAAGAGCACGGTGACGCCATGCGCGCGCGCCGTATCCATCAGCTTGGCCACGGTGTCGTACGTATTCGTGGTCAGGGCCGAGAAGATGCCGGTGACATGCAGTATCCGCACGCCATCGAAGTCGATGCCGTCCACGATGTCGGGCGTGGTCCGCGAGGCGGCCGAGCCCGAACGGAAGTAGATGACCTTCGGCTCGCCGTCGCTGGAGCGTACCTTGAGCTGGTAGCCGGTCGCGGCACCGGCGATGCGGCGGATGTTCGACGTGTCGATGCCGATCCCCCTCATGTAATCGAGGATGAGGTCGCCCTGCCAGTCCTGGCCGAGCGTGGTCACGTAGCTGACGGAATGGCCCTGCCGGGTGACGCCGATGGCCACGTTGAATTCGGCTCCGGCCATCTGGCGAGGCAGTGTGCGGGCCTCGAGATAGGTTTCGTTCGAGTCGGCGATGAGATTCACCATCGGCTCTCCGATGGTCATGACTTCTGACATTGGTGTTCCTTGCGATTGTGGTTGTGCGGATGATCGGACGGATGGCTGTGCTGGCGTTTCAGCGGCCGGCGTAGTCGGCGAGGGCGCGCCGCGCGATGTCTACCTGTTCGGCGACCTGCGGGGCCGGGATGGGGAATTCCAGAAGGACGGGGACGTTGGCCGGCAGACGCCGCAGCATGGGCTGCCAGTCGATGACGCCGTCCTGCAGCATGGTGGTGGCCAGACGGTCCCTGTCCTGCGAGCCGTTGACGTTCTTCAGGTGGAATACGGTGATATGGTCCAGTAGCCGGTCGAATGCGGCCTGAGGGTCCTCGCCGCGCCAATACCAGTTGCCTAGGTCGAAGGTATAGCCGACGGCGGATCCGTTTTCCGCGATGTTCCCCAGCGAGGCCTGGGTGCAGGAGAGGGTGCCGTTCTCCGGCGTCTGGTCGTTCTCGACGCTCAGCGTGACCTCGTGCCTTGCGGCCTCCCTGTCGATGAGGCGGAGCGTCTGCTGGGATACTTTGCGGATGTCGCCTTGGTTGAACTTCACGTTGGAGGCGTGCATGCGCGTCGCCTCGTCGAGGAACTGCGTGAACCGTGGGTTGATGTCGCCATTCATGGTGATCGATTCGGGGACCGAGTAGAACAGCGTCAGCCGATTGCGGGCCGCGGCGTTGGCGATGGCGTCGTATTCGGCGTCGTCGGCGATGTATTCGCGTCGCACTTCCGCGAGGGTGATGCCGTGGGAGGCGATGTTCTCCAGCAGTTCGGACTGGGGCGTGCCGTCTTGCAGCGCGTCCATGTAGACGAGGGTGTTGATGCCGATGGTGGTCATGATGTGGTCCTTAGGGTCTTATGGATGATGCGTGTGTGATGCCGGCCGCCGCCGGAAGGGGAGCGGCGGCCGGAAGCGTGGGTCAGAACAGCAGGAGGGAGGCTAGTCCCATGATGGGGAAGGAGCACAGCCAGTAGACCGGCACGCCGTTCTTCAGGAAGGTCTTCGGTTCGAGCTCGTTGTATTCGACGGCCCACATGTTCCACGACTGGGTGACGCAGCTGGAGATGCAGGTCATGGACGGCACCACGAGCAGCGCGAACAGGAACCAGGCGTTGAACACGCCCATGCCCATCAGGATGCTGATGACGGCGGAGCCGGCGCCGTAGAGTTCGAGCGGTCCGCGGAACAGGGCCAGCGGTGCGAGGATGCACACCGCGATGGCGAGGATCATCTCGTTGTTGGGGATCACGGAGGTCAGCGCCGGGCCGAAGTCCGCCATCACGGTGACGGCGGCGTGCTGGAAGAAGCGCAGCACCAGCAGCATGATGATCAGGCTGCCGATGTCGCCGATGGCGGTCTTTGCGGTGGAGTTGAGGATGTTGACGAAGCCCTTGTAGGTCTTCATATGGCCGGTGCCGAGGAAGGCGATGATGGAGGCCAGGAACAGCGCCGGGACGGCGTCCCACTGGAAGATGATGCTCAGTGCCACGGGCACGATCGGCAGCACGTAGGTCCAGACGGGCACCTGCGGGATTTCGGCGGTCTGTTCGTTCGGGTCGCCCACCTCGTAGGGTTTGCCGTTCTTGATGGCCTTGGCGTTGATGAGGATGAAGATGATCACGCCGATCATCTGCACGACCATGGCGGCGATGCCGAAGCGCAGATAATGGTTGCCCCATTCGATGACCTGACCGTCGGGGGACTTGTAGTCCTGATAGAAGGCGGCGAACTGCACGAAGAGCACGCTGTTGATCCACATGGCGGCGCCGATGGAAAGCGTGAACACCGGCACCGCGACGCGCTTGGGGACGCCGAGACGACCGAGGATGGGGAAGAGGATGACGCCGATAGCGATGGCGGAGCCGACGCCGTAGGCGCTGGTGAAGATGAGGCAGGTGACCAGCGCCATGCAGATGGTGGCCAGGACGGGGCTCTTCTCGCCGACCTTGGCGGTGCGGTAGGAGATGGAGGCGGCGATGCCGGTGTCTACCAGCACGCGGCCGAACCATGCGCCGCAGATGATCTGGATGATGGTCGATCCGTAGGTCAGCGCGGGCTGGGCGAAGGTCTCCTCGATGACGTTGAAGGGTTTGCCTATGCCGAACGGCACGCCGAGGAAATGGACCAGCGTCCAGACGATGGTGAGGATGAAGAATCCGATGGTGAGGTTGCCGCCCTTCATTGCGTAGATGACGAAGCAGATGAAAGAGGCGACCAGCAGTATGCCCATGACCCAGATGATCATGTTGCTCCTCCTTGAGCCGTAGTTGGTTGATGATTATGGTACCGGTCGATGTTGACCGATTTAGTTTACCGGTTACGTTTATCGGTTAACAAAGAGCGTACACCAAAACATGTGTACCGGTTAACTACGGCGTGTCCGTAGGAATATCAGGGGATTTGAATCAGCATCGCGTCGGTCGGATCAGTTCAGATCAACGTCGACGCGAACACGCACAGCCGCGTGGGCACCTCATCCACCGAGCACGGCTCCTTGGAACCGTCGTAGACACGGGCGAACAGCTTCCTGGCGGCGGTACGCCCCATAAGCACGGGGTTCTGATCGAGACAGGTGATGCCGAACCCGCTGTACTTGGCCCACTGCTCGTCGGCGAAGGCGCAGATGCCGATGCCGCCGCGGGTCCGGGAGGATGTCGCCTCGAGTATGTCGCGCATGCTTTCCTCGTTGTTGGCGAACAGGCAGATCCTCTCGCCGTCATGGTCGGCAATCAGGCTGTCGATGCCGGCGTCCAGATCGTGTGCCCCGGAATCGTAGACCAGCACATCGCCCTTGACATCGTGCTCGCGCAGATACCCCTCGAACGCGATGCGGCGCGTGGTCCTGGTGCTGATGCCCTCGCCCGGCCTGGTGACGAACACGATATAGGAGAACCCACGCGACACAAGATGGTCGAGCATCGATCGCACGGCACCGGCGTTGTCGCTGGCGACGCTGTCGTAGGTCGGCGGCGACATGATGCGGTCGAGCATGACCACGGGCTTGCGGTTCCTTCTGCCATGGAATTCCGAAAGCCATGCATCGTTATTGCCCACGGTGTTGACGATCAACCCGTCGACCTGGGCGTCCAGCAGCGACTCGATATTGGCGCGCTCGAATTCAGGGCTGTTGTTGGAATCGCTGACGAGAAGCTGCACATCGCGCTCCCGGCATTCCTCCTGTATGCCCTTGATGAGCAGCGAGCTGAACGGATTGCCCACGTCGGCGATGCTCACGCCCACCATATGGCTCACCGTGGCCTTGAGCCCCTGGGCCATTCTGTTCGGGCGGTAGCCGAGCTCATTGATGACCTGCTCGATCCTCGCCTTGGTCTCCGAAGACATGTAGGCGTATTCGCCATGCAGATACCGTGAGATTGTGGTCTTGGAGACGCCCACGGCCTCGGCCACGTCACCCATGCTCGGTTTGCGGTTCGTCTTACTCGCGTTCACATCCCACCCCCGGGATCTCGATACTTGCCAACTCTTCCAATAACAATAGCGTGCCATGCGGCGTACGGTTTGCCGTTTGTCCGGCAACGACGGAAAACTGGACTTCTTATGAGAGTTTTGAGAGCTATAAGAGATTTCTGCACGGCATGGTGGAGGCGCATCGCCACCCGAGACATGGCCTTCATCGGCATCCTGACCCTGCTCGCATCCTGCGTGGCCTCCTGGTTGAAGCAATTCCCGGGCTTCTCCTTGTTCGGCGCGCTTATCATCGCGCTGCTCATCGGTATGGCGGTCCAGTTCCCGATCCGTTCCCGGTACGTGGGCGCATCCGGCGAGCGGAAGGCGGGTGTCAAGGACGCCGCCGGGCTCATCTCCAACAAACTGCTGCGTCTGGGCATCATCCTGCTTGGCTTCAAGCTCAACCTGCAGGTGCTGT
>ERZ808246.253-NODE-253-length-47440-cov-5.249636_pt1 | contig 47440 bp, 40 predicted proteins | sample MGYA00521083_ERZ808246 | MGnify/ENA primary metagenome ERZ808246 (study PRJEB31516, sample SAMN03275577) | gut metagenome | biome: mammalia-associated habitat; material: feces | host: Papio cynocephalus | place: Kenya | collected 2012-07-07 ... | reverse complement strand
AACTCTAAATCTCAGCGAAGCGAGAATAACTCTACATTCTAAATTCTAAACTCTAAATTCAATAACTCTAAATCTCAGCGAAGCGAGAATAATTCTACATTCTAAATTCTAAACTCTACATTCAAATTATGGAACACGTAAAATGCTTGATTATCGGTAGCGGTCCTGCTGGATATACCGCTGCCATATATGCTTCGAGGGCAAACCTGAAGCCTGTGGAATACTGCGGACTGCTCACCGGCGGTCAGCTCACTCAGACCACAATGGTAGAGAATTTCCCGGGCTATCCCGAGGGAGTGATGGGCGGACAGATGATGAACGATATCCGCGAACAGGCGGAACGCTTCGGTGCCGACATCCGCGACGGCGAGATAACAAAAGTGGACTTCAGTAAGGCTCCATACAAGGTTACCACCGACGACGGAACGGAACTGGAGGCAGACACCGTGATTATCGCCACCGGTGCTTCGGCAAAATATCTCGGACTCCCCGACGAGCAGAAATACAACGGCATGGGTGTGTCAGCATGTGCCACCTGCGACGGTTTCTTCTATCGCAAGAAGACCGTAGCCGTAGTCGGCGGCGGCGACACGGCATGCGAGGATGCCCTGTATCTTGCCGGACTGGCAAAGAAAGTTTACCTGATAGTAAGAAAGCCATTCCTTCGTGCCTCAAAGGTGATGCAGGAGAGAGTTCTGAACACAGAGAATATCGAGGTGCTCTTCGAGCATAACACCGTTGGGCTGTTCGGCGAGAACGGCGTAGAGGGTGCACATCTCGTTAAGCGTAAAGGTGAGCCCGACGAGGAGAAAGTAGATATTCAGATAGACGGGTTCTTCCTCGCCATCGGTCATAAGCCAAACTCCGACGTCTTCAAGGATTGGCTCGAAACCGACGAAGTAGGCTATATCAAGACCATCGACAACACTCCGCTCACCAAGATTCCAGGAGTCTTCGTAGCAGGCGACGTAGCCGACCCGGTTTACCGCCAGGCCATCACAGCAGCCGCAAGCGGTTGCAAGGCGGCCCTCGAAGCCGAGAGATATCTGATGAACAAATAAAAAAATTTTTTTTGTTTTTTTTACCCTCACACCCTCACCTTTTGGCGTATCATATTGTATATCAAGAGATTAAATGGTGAGGGTAAAGGTGAGGGTGTGAGGGTAAAACAAAGGGACAATATAGCAAAAATGCCCATAACCAGCTAACTACCGGTTATGGGCATTTTTCCATTTCATAAATTCAATATCATTTCATTTCGCCTTACTTGCGAATCATCAGCGAGCGAGACAGATTCATGTCCCTCTTTCCCCAGTTGCGCTTAACCTTTCCGATACGCGAGCGGTTGCGCTCAATCTTAGCCTCGTTTATATCAGAGTCGGAGAAATAGTTCAGAGTTTTTGTCAGCGTACCTGTAATTCTGTTGCCCTTCAAGTCGAGGAGGTCAAAATCAAACTTCTTCATACCGCCATCCACTGTAGAAACAGTGAGCGTACCGCCTGAAACAGGAGCCAGAATGCTCTGGTAACCCTCGTCGTCGGTAGAGTCGAGGTCGCCATACCATGAGTAGACGATATTTCCCTGATAATTCACAGAGCCCTTGATGCCCGACATGTCTTTAAGAGAATTGTCGACAGTATATACACCGTCTTTCAACTCCTCAGAGTCAGAGAAGAGGTCGAGTTCAAGATAGTCGCCCTTCTTCATGTCCGGGTCAGTAAACATCAGGATATGCGAGTTCAGTCCGCTAACGATATAGTCGCCCATCTTATAGTCAATGGCAACGGCATTATCCGGGAACTTCTTCAGTTCGTAGTCAGCAGTCAGTTCGTCCGGGAATTCCGGTTTGCTGCTGTTGTCAATCATGTTCACGATATACGGCTTGTTGTTATAAGAACCGGAAATCTTGATACCGTTCTTCGCTGTGAAGTCAAACAAGAATTTCGTGCCGTTTTCCGAAACCGTCATCTCGCCGTCGGTAATAAGCGCCATCTGCAGACGTCCGTCGGCAGCAAGATAAGTCATGTAAGAGCCAGTAGCCGTAGTAGAGCCGAAGATTTCGAGATTAGCCCCCTTCTGCAAGGTGTTAGGCAGATAAGTCTGTCCGCTCACGAAGTCGCGCGGATCAATCTTGTACGTACCGTCAGGAATAACAGGCGTCCAAGTAGCATCGCGGCTCTCGTCCTTATTCATAAACACAGGCAGATAGAGATAATATCCCTCAGTCTGCGTTCCGCTGCTTGTGAATTTTCCGGTGAAGAACTGCAGAGCGGCATCGTCAGAGAACGGGTTAAACCAGTTAGCCCAAACCCTTCCTTGTCCTTCGGTAAAGGAAACATTCTGGTCATCTTCAAAATCCGTAGATCCCGAAGCTCCCACTTTAAACGTCATTGGTCCATAGTAAGAAGCATCAACATGAGAACCGTCGAGCAAGTCGAGCTCTATGCGCATGTCATAATTCTGTCCGTCGTGCTTCACGTCCACCGTACCGTCAACAATCATGCTCACCGTCGTACCGTCGGTGCCTGCGGCAAACCTTATCCACATCGCCGAGTTAGTAGCGCTGATAGTGTAAGAAGACGTACCGCTCCCCACTCTGTAGTATCCCTCGGGAAGAATAGCATTCTGAGCCTCGTCGCTGAGCGGAGCATACATGGAGAGTCCAATCTGGAACCCGCCGACAGTAGCCGGCTCACCCTCCTCGTCGGGTTCTTCCGTTCCTATAGTAATGTCATAAAGAGCATTTTCAGCATAAGGACTGTATAAACCACTGATAAACGTGTTAGCCTCCTTGTAAACAGGAGCGTCCTTGAATTTAATGCTTGCCACGTCGTTAGTAGCAAACACCTTGCGCTCACCGTCGGTAGAAGTAACAACCACCTGATAATTCTGTGCAAAGAGCGAAGTAGCCGCAGCCACCGCCCATGCTGCCAATAAAGTTCTTTTCATATCGCGAGAGAATTATTTTATGAATTTAAAAGAGTTGTCGGGAGTATTAACCACGAACACGCCCTTTCCCGAATTTCCCATATCCACGGAAACATTTCCGTTAGCATCAGAGTAAGCCGCAGCCACCTGCTTGCCGCTTGCGTCGAACACAGCCACTTTTCCGTTAGGCTTCATTCCGGTGATGCTGATGCCGCCGGCAGTGGCAGAAATTTTCATATTAGACCCGTTCACCTGAGTATTGGCGATAGCCGAAGTCTCCGTATACGTGAATGTGATATTAGTAACGTTGTCGATAACCAGCTTCAGGTCATCCTTAGCAAACGACGCTATCGTCATCTCGCCCTCGTTGAACGTAACCACCGGTTCCATATTAAATTTATAGTCAACCGTCTTTCCGTCAGCCGTATTCACGTGCATAGTGAATATCTTTTCAACCGGCAGAGCCATTGCCGCCGTTGCCGTAGCGAATACGGCGAGGAGAGTTATAATAAAGTTTTTCATATCAATCAATGTTTTTTATGTTAGAATTCATAAGTAACAGGTCCCTCGTATTTCATCGTCAGGATATAATCCTTGCCGTCGAGAATAAGGTTGAAGTCCATCACGATATTATCGCCCGAATAAGAAACGTCCACTGTGCTGCCCTCGGCAAATCGGCAGTTGCCCAGATTCGGTGTATACAGGTCGCAATAGCTCTTGCTTCCGAAGGTGCCCGGTGTATTGTCGGCAGAAAAAGAATATTTACCTGCCGGTATTTTCGTTTCGCTTGCGTTAGCGAAGAAGTCGATAGCCATCTCGTAGTTCCAGTTGGCATCGTTGAATTTAGTGTAGAACTCTCCGTCCACGCGTCCGTTGTTGTCAATCACCTTCGGTGTTGCCGATGTAGCGAGTTCCACCGTCTGTTTAGTCTGCGCCACTTCCGGAAAAGAGATTTTCCCCTCGTATTTCATGTCAATCTTGCGCCCGTCGTCGGTAATGAGATTCATCAGCAGCGAGATGTTGTCGCCATCGTAAGATACGGTTACCGTACTTCCAGCCGCAAACTTGTATGAATTACTCGGGTTATAGATGTCGAGATAGCTGCGCGAACTGAACGTGCCAGCCGTCTTGTCGTCAGAATAAGTATAAGTACCAGCCGGCAGCTTAGCCGAACCGGCAGCAGAATAGAAGTCGAGCGCCATCTCATAGCTCCACGACTCATCATTCATGTTGAAATAGAACTCGCCGTCAACATAATCATTCACATCGGTAGTCTTCACCTTTGGCTCCAGACAGGTGTTCAGAGTGAAGTCCTTGCCCACGTAGCCCGGCATCTGTCCGATGTATTTTCCCTTTAGCTCTGTGTCGTCCTCAAGCGTAAGGTCAAACGTAATGGTGTAATCCTTTCCCGTAGTGGCAACGTTCATCGTTCCCGACTTGAGTGCCGTTTTCTTGTTGTCTTGCGTTACGAAAGAATAGTTCTTGTCGGCATCGATAGTCATAGCGTTGCTCGTTGTCTCCACGTTGTACACTCCGTCGTAGAGGTATTTGCCCATCGACGGACCAACAATCCATAGCGTAACACTTTTCTTGTTGTCTTCGGAGGTAAATTCAGCTTCCACGGCACCCGAAGAATAAGCTCGGGCTTCCACATTGTTGAAGTTGATAACATCGGCTACAGTAGTCTTGGTAAAGGAAATGTCCTTAACCCTGTCGGCGGCAAATTTGTACGTCAGTCCCTGTGTGTCAGTAACTTCAATACTTTGCGCCGATGCTCCAAGTGTGCATGCCGTAGTCAATAAGGCAGTAATGAACAGATGTTTCATCTTGATAGTTAGATTTAGAAATTAGAACATTGGTGTATTAACTCTCTTGTTTTTCTTGTTAGAATTATTTTGCAAATATATGTTTTCCGTTACTATTTGACAAGTCCTTTTGTTTTCTTTAACTAAAAAAGCAAAAAGTGGGAATACTTTATTTTTTTCAGTAAGAGATAGACCCTACTTTAGGTTCATCAGGAACTAAGAGTGGTAAACTCTACAGTGTTGTGCTTGTAAGAGGGGGAGTGTTTATGCCTGATGCAGGTGTTGTAACTATCGTTAAAAGTGTTTTAAACTACCGTTAAAAGTGTTTTCAACGGTAGTTAAAAGTGTTTTTAACTACCGTTACAACACCTGCTTTCTGCTGATTCACTACTTGCGGGAAGTCTTCTCGTCAGTATTTACAACGTTACTTGTCGCTTGCTATTGGTTGTGATTGGTTATCAATCGTTTATATTTTGGCGGAATAATTCCTCTTTTATAGATGTAGCTTGATAGAATAATTCCTCTTTTTACGGTATATTTCAATGGAATAATTCCTCTTTTAAATAGGTAAAAAGCAAGAATAATTTCTAAAGGTGTTGCATAATACATTGAAATTCAGTATATTTGTAGTCGTATAAAGAGGACGATTATGTTAGAACGTAAATTCACCCAAACTTTGGAGAACTTTCTTCTCCATGAGCCACGAAAGATTCTCATGCCCATGGATATACGCTTCATTATTATGACAACAAGCAAAAGGGAGAGGTTGATTATCTCATAGACGATTATCGCCGTTTGACAGTTCTTCCCTTGGAGATTAAGTCGGGCAAGGATTATACGGTACACAGTGCTTTGGACAAATTCTTGGCAACACCAGAGTATCATATCCATGAAGCTGTGGTGTTGAGCAATGAGCAAAGGGTGTATCAACAGAATGGAATTTCCTATATGCCTATTTACTATTGCATGTTCTTTGACAACAATATAGCGGAGAATGAGGCAGAATGTGTGATACCTCAAATAGAGATGCCCGAGATGTGATTGACTCTTAATTTAAGAGCTGTTTAAAGCAGAAAAACGGCAAGGCGACGTGCGGTATATATATTTTGCACGTCGCCTTGCCTATTTATTAATAACCAATCTAAAGTTTTACAGTGTCAGAGAAAATAATTATCTTCTTCCACCCATGTGACCGCCGCCACCAGAACGACCGCCGCCGTTGAAACCGCCTCCGCCGAAGCTGCGACCAGAGTTGGAGCTTGAAGAGCTGCGGCTCGGAGAGAACGTGGATGAAGAGGATGATGACGGACGACTGAATGAGGAACCCATGCTGCGTGAAGGCTGCATCGATTCTCTTCTTGGAGTCTCCCTTACCGTAGTGCGGGTGCTACTCTGTCGGGTAGTGAATCCCCTGTTTTCATTCATTCTTAAAGCCTTGTCGTTTGTTTGTTTTTGCTGAAACTTTGCAGCATCGGCTTTGTTAATCCTTCCGGCGAAAGAGCCTCTGTTAAAACCGCCATTTTGTGGCTTGTCATTTCCGCCGTTGTTTCCTCCATTGTTTCCGCCGCGATATCCGCCATTGTTGTTTCCACCGCGGTATCCGCCGTTATTGCTTCCATTGTTGTTTCCGCCACGGAATCCGCCGTTACCGTTGTTGTCAGGCTTCCTGTCGTTGCGTCCGAATCCGGAGTTACCGTTATTGTCCGGTCTTCTGTCGCCGCGTCCGAAACCATGGTCGTTGCGTCCCGGGCGGTCGCCCGGACGGTCGAAGCCACCGTGATTGTGAGAGCCGCGGAAGTCGCCACGGTCAAAACGGTCCCTCATTCCAAATCGGCTTTCGCCAGGTCGCGGTCCGAAGTCGCGCCCATGATACCAGCTGTGTCCGCCGTTCATGTGCCAGCTGTGTCCGCCGCGGTAAGACAGATAGAAACCAGGTCTGCCGAAATAGAAGTAAGTGCGGGAAGGATACCTTGCATAGATGCCGAATCTCCACACCCCGTCGCTCCAAGTCAGTGGGCGATAGAAATAAGCAGCAGAGCAGAAAGCGCTATACTGCCAGTCGAAGAGGATATAGCTCAGGTCGAGATTGCGTCTCGTCCAGTAAGTGCCGTAGAGGTCATCATAAGTATTGATGCTCATCAGATAGTCGAGATTAACCTCGTAGGCAGCCTCATACTGTTCGTCGTTCAGATTCAGTTCATACGCCATCTTGTCTGTCAAGAAGAGCGCCCTGTCTCTTGCCTGTTCGTAGCTCATTGCCGATGCCGAGAAGACGGTCATGAGCATTATTGCCATAGATAATATAAACCTTTTCATAATCATTGTTTTTTTTATTTTCTGCTGCAAAGAAACAAAGAATAATCGATATACGGAAAGGGTTTTTCCCTAAAAGGGGAGGGAAATTCCCTATTTGTTAGAATATTAACGGAAAAATGCCTACCTTCGCATATATTTAATAATGCTAACGCAATAAAGAACTAAAAATATATGAATAAATCATTGCTTTGCTGCCTGTTGCTACTGGGGTCTTCGGCAGCTTCGGCGCAGGAGGATGTCGACGATAAACTGCAGCAGGAAAAGCCTGTTGACGAACTCGAATATATGATAGAGGCGCAAGCCTCCGGCTCGCACGGAAAGACTCCGCTGTGGCTAAATGCCAACAAGTATGGACTGAGCTCGCTGAAGGAGGGAAACGGCTATGCCCGTGCTGCCCTGAGCCGGAGTATGTCTACGTTTGGCAAGAAGAAACTCGACTGGGGATTCGGGGCGGATATAGCCGTGCCGGTGAACTACACGAGCAATTTTATCATTCAGCAGGCGTATGTCGAGGGGCGCTGGCTCCACGGCTCTCTCACGCTTGGCAGCAAAGAGCAGGAGATGAACCTGAAGAACAGCCGACTGAGCAGCGGTAGTCAGACGCTCGGAATAAATGCCCGTCCTGTGCCACAGGTGAGACTCGCTCTTGAGGACTACTGGACAGTTCCGCTTACACGCGGTTGGCTGCAAATCAAGGGACATATTGCGTATGGCATGATGACCGACGACTCATGGCAGCACGACTTCACGGCGAAGCAGCAGCGCTATGCCGACCACGTGCTCTATCATTCAAAGGCAGGCTTCTTGCGTATCGGCAAAGATCCGTATATGTATCCGTTGTCTTTAGAATTAGGACTGGAAATGGCGTCCCTCTTCGGCGGAAACTCCTATCAGCCGTCTGCCGACGGCACTATGCAGGAACTGAAGGGCGACAAGGGTATCCATGCCTTCTGGAATGCCTTTGTTCCGGGCGGAAAGGATGCCACCGACGGACAGAACTACAAGAATGCCGAAGGCGACCAACTGGGCAGTTGGATGATGCGTATAAACTATGAAACGGACTTATGGAAGGCTGGACTGTATGCCGACAAGTTTTTCGAGGACCATTCTGCCATGTTCCAGCTCGACTACAACGGCTATGGCAGCGGCGAGGAATGGCAGCAGAAGAAAAAGAGAAAATATGTGTTGTATGATTTCAAAGACTGGATGCTTGGTTTCGACCTGCATCTGAAATACGGTTCGTGGTTGAGAAATATCGTAGTGGAATATCTCTACACCAAGTATCAGAGCGGACCGATATATCATGACCACACGCAAACCGTTCCCGACCATATCGGCGGTATGGACAACTTCTACAACCATAACATCTACACAGGATGGCAACACTGGGGACAGGTAATGGGAAACCCTCTTTACCGTTCACCTATATATAATACTGACGGCATGATACAGGTGGAGAACAACCGCTTCATGGCTTTCCATCTTGGTTTCGACGGCAGACCGACGCTCAACACCCGCTACCGTGTGCTTGCCACATACCAGGACGGTATGGGAACGTATGGCAATCCATACACGAAGGTGCGCCACAACGTCAGCTTCCTTGTGGAGGGAGAATACAAGTTCATCCATAAGTTTATGAGAAACTGGACCGTAAAAGGCGGCTACTCAATGGACTTCGGCAGTATCCTCGGCAATAACCAAGGTTTTCAACTTACAGTGTCGAAAAGTGGGATATTGGGGAAACACCATACATCAAATAGATAAAAAAGAGAAAGATGAAAAAGATGAAATATATTTTAGATACGTTGTTTTCAGTAATATGTATAACGGGTATTCTCAGTTCCTGCGACCTTGAAATATCGTCGGCAGGCGATTTCGACGGAATGTGGCATCTGACAAGTGTTGACACCATTGCTACTGGAGGCAGATGCGATCTGTCGAGAGAGAAAATCTATTGGTCGTTTCAGTATAAGCTGATGGAGGCTGACGACAAGAACGGCAACCACCGTTCTGTGCTTATGCGCTATAACGAAAACGGCAAGAAGCTGGTGTTGAATTCGCCTTACGCCTATAACCGTACGGAAGGCGATGAGCCTCTGACGGAAACGACGTTGCTCAAACCCTTTGGCATTAATAAACTGGAAGAGGAATTCCAGGTGAACAAGATTAGTGGAAGCAGTATGCAACTGCAGTCGGATATGCTGATACTGAATTTCAAGAAATTCTAATCTGTATAATTCGTAGTATGATGATATTCATTATGCCTCTTTATCTTAAAATGTTACCCTCACCAACCCTCACCATTACCCTCACCACCTGAAACCTCGATGTACAGGGCGTTTCAGAGCCTTGAGTGAGGGTGTGAGGGTAAAAATCAAAAAAAACTTTTTTGATTTTTTGGGGTGTTAGTCCGGGGATAAGCTTATGCCCTGCGCCTGTTAATAATCCTTGTTATAGCCATATTGATGACTACGAAAATGATTATGTCGCAGCATACGATGGTTGTAATGCCGAAATGCGGCATCATAATTCCGTTTACGGCAATAAAAAGAATTTGTATGCCGAGGATACAAAGCAATGCCTGATGCTGGTTTAAGCCAGCAGCAAGAAACTTATGATGGATATGACGTTTGTCGGGATTGAAAATAGGGGTGTGGTGGTATAGACGCACGAAGATAACACGGAACACATCGAAAGTAGGAACAATGAGTAGGGTGTAGGCATATACCATGCACACACTGTCGTATGTCATCTCGTTTCCGAAAATTGACAGGTGGAATTTTCCGTCGGGAATAAGGTCAGGACGGTTCATTGACAGTTTTATCAAGAAGAAGCTGAGCATGAAACCAAGTGTAAGACTACCGGAGTCGCCCATAAATATTTTCAGTCCTTTCTCCGCTTTTCCGAATATGTTATAATACATGTAGGCGAGGAGTACCCCCATCAGTCCGGCGATAATTACGCAGTATACATAAGTCTCAATACAGTAAAAGCCATACATAAATCCGCAAAGAGCGATAACAGACAAGCCGGCCGACAGTCCGTCGATGCCGTCGATTAAGTTCATGGCATTGTCGACAAAGGCGATGCACAGCACCGTGAGCGGAAAGCCTATATAAAACGGTATTTCGTATATTCCGAGAAACCCGTAGAGGTTGTTGATATACAGTCCGGAGAGGGGCAGCAGACTGGCTGCTATAAGCTGGAACACGAATTTCGTTTTTGCTCCAAGACCTACCACATCATCGATGATGCCTATGGTGTAGATTATAAACAGACTGATAATACAACTCACGGTCCAGTAGTTAAGCGTAATCTTCTGTACGCCGGCAATGCTTTCGTAGGCGAGCAGCATGATGATAGCCGCGAGCAGCATACTGGGAAGAAAGGAAACACCGCCAAGTCTTGGAATTGCAGCATGGTGCACCTTTCGTTCGTCAGGAATGTCGTAAAGCTTCTTCTTGCGACAGAAGTTTAATATTGCAGGAATAACACAGAAACCTGTAAGCATGCTGATAATGAATGTTCCCGATATAATGAGTTGTATTGTGTTCATCTTTAATCTTTGTGATATTAATAAAATATGTGTCAGGCAAGTGTATATACTATATCTTGTCTGTTTATTATAACACAAAAAAAAGTTTAATATTGTATTCTTGCATGAAAATATTCTAAAACAGTTACATTTCTTTTGTATTTCCGTCACATTATATATAAAATAATGTAATATGAAAACGACAAAAAGATTCTCTTTATTAATATCGGCAGCAATTCTTGCCGCGCCATTATGTGCTTCAGAAATGATGGCAGACGAAACAATAGAAGCTGACGTCAATAAAGATATCAATGCCCTTGTTGAGAACAATGGTATAGTAGGTAGAGATGAAGTCGGTGCACTTGTCATGCCGAAAGAAATCGCTCCGTTGAGTGGATTGCCTTTTAAGATGAAAGAGCCGAAACGTACGTCATTCAGAAATGTAGAGATTGGCGTGACCCGTGCCGACATCGACAAGAGGGGGATGATAACCGAAGCCTTGAACAAGATTATAGAAGATTTGTCGAAGAAAGGCGGCGGGCGCGTTGTGGTGCCTGCCGGACATTGGCATACAGGGCGCATAACGCTGAAAAGTAACATTGACTTGCATCTTGATGAAGGCTGCATACTGGAATTCTCTGCCGATATCGACGACTATCAGCCGGCGGTATTCACTCGTCATGAGGGAATAGAAGTGATGGGGGCTGGAGCTTTCATCTATGCAAACAAGGCAAAGAACATTGCACTGACGGGACGGGGAAAGATTGTCGGTCCGCCGATGGAGGTAGAGATGCGCCGGCTTAGAAACGGCAACAGTGTGGTGGAGAAAGATATAGACTACAGGTTGCCGGTAGAACAGCGCATCTGCGACGGACATGACGGCAGAACGTTCTATCGTCCAAAATCGTTTGCACCGATAAACTGCAAGAATGTTCTTGTAGAGGGAGTTACGTTCGAGCGCAGTGTGCTTTGGAATATAAATCCGATATACTGCGAGAATGTTATTATTCGTGGAGTTACCGTAAACTCTGTTGGAGTGCCGAGTGGCGATGGCATAGACATCTCCTCATGCAAGAATGTACTTATAGAATATTCAACGCTGAATTGTGGCGACGACTGCTTTACGCTGAAGAGCGGACGGGCTGAAGATGGCGTTAGGGTAGGGCGTCCTACCGAGAATGTAGTCATTCGCTATTGTCTTGCAGAAAAAGGGCATGGGGGCATTACGTGTGGCAGCGAAACGGCGGCAGGTATAAAAAACGTGTATCTCCATAATTGTGTGTTCGACGGTACTCGCACTGGCTTCCGCTTTAAGACCCGACGTAACCGCGGAGGAGGAATATGGGATATATATTATGATAACGTGAGACTTATAGATGTGAATGAGGCTTTCACTTGGGACTTGCTTGGGTCTAGGATGTATATGGGAGAGTTGGCTCAGCGTAATCCACCGCTTGCCATAACGCCGCTTACTCCAGTGGTTAAGGATATCAGAATTAGTAATTTCGTTATCGAGTCAGCCGACCGCATGATGAGTATGAATACGATTCCGGAGGTTCCGACAACAGGTGTGGTGATAGAAAACGGTACGGTCAGGACAAACCGTATCTTCAAAAGCATGAATGATGTTGGCGGACTGACGCTGAAGAATCTTACGATTCAAGCGACCGACAATACTCTGAATATAGACAACAGTCATGGACTGACGTTTGATAACGTTTCGTTCCTCGTGCCTACAGGTTCGCTGAAATACAACATATCCGGGGATAATGCAGAAATGCCTATAATTAAAAGATAAACAAAAATGAAGAAAATACTATTATTATTCACACTTGCTGTATCATGCATATTTGCAAGTGCAGCAGACTATGATGCTGAAAAACGTGACGGGATCTTGAAGGAAATAACCGGTGCAAAAATCTCTTCAAATGTAAAGAGCATACTCGAGTTCGGAGCGAGGGGCGACGGCAAGAAAGACTGTCTGCCTGCCTTCAGAAAAGCAATGGCGCAGTCGAGAAAACTTGGAGGCATACGTATCTTGGTGCCGGCAGGAACATATTATCTAAAGGGACCGATTCATTTTGAAAGCAATACATGTATCGATCTCCAGGAAGGGGCAACACTGAAGTTCGCACCAGAGCCGAAGTATTATCTGCCAATGGTAAAGACAAGTTGGGAAGGGACTTTCCTGCAGAATTACTCACCTTTTATATATGGTTACAATCTGCATGATGTGGCTATCACAGGCAAGGGCACTATCGACGGCAATGCACAGACCTCTTTTGCCACATGGCGCAAAGATCAGAAAGAGGCTCGCGACCTCTCTCGCAAGATGAACCACGAAGAGACTGCTGTAGAGAAACGCAACTTTGGTGAAGGAAAATTCCTGCGTCCACAACTGATACAGTTTTTTGGATGCAAGAATATCACCGTGGCTGATGTCTTCATCACCAATTCGCCATTCTGGTGTGTGCATCTCTTGAAAAGCGAAAACATTATTTGCCGCTCATTGAGATATGATGCCAAGTTGGTGAATAACGACGGTATTGATCCGGAATGCTCAAGGAATGTCCTTATAGAAGATATTAGTTTTAATAATGGTGACGACAATGTTGCCATCAAGAGCGGAAGGGATAATGACGGATGGCGACTTGGTTCTCCTTCAGAGAATATAATAATACGTAATTGTCGCTTTAAGGGACTGCACGCTGTGGTGATAGGTAGCGAGATGTCGGCAGGCGTGAGAAATGTCTTTGTGGAGAACTGTACATACGCTGGCTATTGCAAACGGGGAATATTTGTTAAAACAAACCCAAACCGCGGCGGATTCGTAGAGAATCTGTATGTAAGGAACTGTGAGTTTGACGAAGTTGAAGACCTTTTCTATATTACAAGCATGTATGCCGGAGAGGGAATGGACGACAATCATTTCTCCACCGTAAACAATATACATGTAGATGGTTTGCGTTGTCGTAAGGCTCGTCAGGCTGGTATCGTTTTGCAAGGCACCACGGCTAAGCCTATAAGCAATGTGTCTTTTAATGGGGTTGACATAATGGAAGTGAAAAATGCCCTCAGTATGGATAATACCGAGAGTGTAAGTTTCAAAAATTGCCATCTTGGCGGCAAGGCTGGTGTGCCAACTCAAGTTACGGCAAAAGACAACTTGTTTAATTAGGAATTAGGAATTAGGAAAGAGGAATTATTATTTCTATTAATTATAGTACTATTATTCTTTTCATTCCTAATTCCTCTTTCCTAATTCCTAATTCTTTAAAATCTAAACTGCAACTGCACGTCTGCCATATTATAATTTTCCTTGTTCAGCGTGCGGTCGTTTACAAACACATATTCGGCGGTGACTCCTATGTTCTTCGAGAACTTGTAGTCGGCGCCGATTTCATACATTGACTTCATTGTGTTCCACGTTGCAGCACGACGATACATGTTGTAACGTGCCTTGATGTGAGCTTTCTTCTTTATTACTGGAGCGATGGCAGCAGCATAAAATCCGTCAGCCTTGCTGCCATAGCCATTCAGAGTCAAGTCGGGATTCTTCTCGTTGTCGCTGGTTTTGAAGCCTTCACCAGTTCCATGAATATATTCCGAGCGGAAAGTCCAGTCGCTCTTCGTTACATATTCTCCGCTTATAGCATATCTGTGTTGTGGAAGACTTTTTGTTTCTGTGTGTTTCTTGCCTTCATCATCAGTATAGCTCCATTTGCGGGCATAAGAGCCTTCCAGTCCGAACACTCCGATGCGCATACCCTCGACAGGCATTACCCAAATGCCACCGGCAACAGTCTTTTGCTGGTCCACATCCTTCACGTTGATGCCCTGTCCGTTGAATACTCCAACTTGATAGTGCATAAGGTTTCTTCCTTTGGCGTTCTTTATAAAGTCTCCTTGAATCTGTAAACCGATGTCTCGTCCGTTGCTTGAATGTTCTCCAGAACGGTCGGAGAATCCCGACAGATAGCTTACGTTCTGGCTGTAGCTCATAAATCCCTGGTCTATAGGGTGCATAGGGTTCTCAAAAGTAAAAGGTAGTTTGAATTGTCCTGCCTTAATCTTAAAGAAAGAATATTTCTGCCACTCGGCAAAAAGGTCTACAAGTCTCGGAGAACTTCCTTTCGTCGATGTGTTACCATTGATTTGCATTTGCGCCTTCCAATAAAAGTCGCCTTTTATTCTTCCGTCGAGCGACAGTCTTACAAGTCTGAGGTCAAATGAATTAGCTTTGCTTCCTTCCTGTCCGGATGCCTGATATTCCACGAGTCCGTATCCCGATAGCTTTATGCTCTTATACCAAGGTTCAGTCTTTGTTTCCTGGGCATTGCCTGCCATTGCTGCCATTATCATGGCAGCAGCAATATATTTTCTCATTTATACAGTATAATTGATTAATTAATGGTGCAAAGGTAGCTTTTTATAATAAGAATTGTATTACTTTTGCACAAAAATCCGATTAAGTGAGAGAAGAAGAAGCTTGCTTATTCTTCCGAGCGTGAGGATTTTATATAAAAATCCGATTAAGCGAGAGAAGAAGACGCTTGCTTATTCTTCCGAGCGTGAGGATTTTATATAAAAATCCGATTAAGCGAGAGAAGAAGACGCTTGCTTATTCTTCCGAGCGTGAGGATTTTATATAAAAACGAATAGTTATGACAACACTTTATCTTACACGCCATGGCGAGACCGTAGACAATGCCAATAAAATAATGCAAGGACAGACGCAGGGAATGTTAAATGACAACGGCATAAAACAAGCTCGTGAGCTTGCTGTGAAACTTGCCGATAAGCCTATCGACGTCTTTGTTTCGAGTGATTTGAAACGTGCCGTAGATACCTGTCGCATCGTGGCAGAACCTCATAATGCCGATGTGAAAGTTACACCGCTGTTGCGAGAGCGTGACTGGGGCAGTTTCACCGGTCGCTATATTCCAGATTTGAAGGATGCCGTATGGACTGATGATATAGAGACTATTGATGAATTAAAGTTGCGTGCCGAAAGGTTTCTTGAGTATATACGACGTGAATATAATGGAAAAACAGTTCTCGCCGTTGGGCATGGAATCATAAACAAGGCAATACAGGCTGTATTCTATAATAAGGAGATGAAAGATATTCCCCGAATGGAGAATGCTGAAGTTAGAGTGTTGAAGCTGAAGTAATAGAAGTTTTGGCGCTGGTGCATATATCGCTTTAAGGCTGACAAGAAAGAAATGGAAGTTTCCGTATATAAAATGCGGAAGCTTCCATTTCTTTTTACATTATGTAGTTACACTTTTGCAGTGCTACAAATTCTTATTCCGAAAGTGAATCATAAGCCGTTTATTTCACGCAGATGAAAACGGATACTGATATACTTATTATAAATATTACAGTTGCAATCATAATCAATATGTTTTAAGTTTGCTGCAAATATAGTCATTTTATTGTAATATTGTATGCAGCAGTAAGCTTTTTTCTCATATTGAGTGTGAATTTTACTTATTTTATGATATCACACTTGCGGAAAAGAATCATTTTTATCTTATTCCTCAACGCTGAATTCATCCTTTCCAACTCCACAGAGGGGGCAAACCCAATCTGCTGGAAGATCTTCAAACGCTGTTCCTGGAGCGATACCATTGTCAGGATCGCCTACTGCCGGGTCGTATACATACCCGCAGACATCACATACATACTTCTTCATAATGGTTTTGTTTTTAATCGTTATATAAAATTTTATTTGAATTCGGGCAATATGTTATCTAATAGCCTTTGCGAAATCTTTTCCGTATTCTCGACATTCATCGAGAGCATTGCCGTCTGGAACCCACAGAGTCTTTAATCCATCGTTAACCAGTTCAAATCCGCAGCCTTGCAACTTCTCACTGATTTGTTTCACAGCTTCGCCGCTCCATCCGTAAGAGCCAAAAGCTGCAGCTTTCTTTTTCTTGAACTTCAGTCCGTGGATCATTTCAAGCAGTCCAGCGATGGCATACGATATTCCGTAGTTTATTGTAGGCGAACCGACGAGGATTGCCTTGGAGCGGAACACTTCTGTCAGAATATCGTTTTTGTCTTCTTTTGCAGCATTCAGAATCTTTACTGTTACAGTAGGGTCCTCACTGAGAATTCCCTCGGCAATAGCCTGCGCCATGAGTCGGGTAGACTGCCACATCGTGTCGTATATGAGAGTGATTTGGTTCTCCTGATAAGCGTCAGCCCATAACAGATATTTGTCAAAAATCTGCATAGGATTTTCTTTCCAGATAACTCCATGGCTCGGGCAAATCATATTGATTGGCAGGTTCATGGCTTGGATCTGCTTGATTTTCTTCAAAGCCATCGGACTATAAAGGTTCAGTATATTTACATAATACTTCTCTGCTTCTGCCATCATAATATTGCTGTCAACAGTATCGTTGAAGAGTGATTCAGATGCGAAATGCTGTCCGAAGCCGTCGTTAGAGAAGAGAATGTTGTCGCCGCTCATATATGTAAACATCGTGTCTGGCCAATGTAGCATCGGCGCCTCGATGAAAGTCAGAGTTGATTCGCCGAGAGACAAAGTATCGCCTGTCTTTACGTTTACGAAGTTCCAGTTCTGATGATAGTGTCCGCGAATTATTGCCTCTCCTTTTTTCGTGCAATAGATAGGGGTATTTGGAATTTCGCGCATCAGTTCTGGCAGGGCACCGCTATGGTCCACTTCATTGTGGTTCATGATGATATAGTCGATATCCTTCAGGTCTATTTCCTTTTTAAGCCTTGCTACAAATTCTTTGTCGTATGGCAACCATACAGTATCGATGAGCGCCACCTTTTCGTCGCGAATCAGATAAGAATTATAACTTGAACCATGGCGTGTAGATAATTCGTCGCCATGAAATGTGGTCAGTTCCCAGTCTACTTTGCCGACCCAGCTTACTTTATTTGTTATTTTCTTTGCCATTTTTTATATCCTTTCTTTTTTCTGATGCAAAAGTATTTATAAATAACATAACTTACAAACGACCTTTTCTATAGTTCTATTGTTTTTATCTATAAAGCGTCAGCCCCGACAACAGATATGCTTGTTGTCGGGGCTGATGATGAGTTCTTGTTCTTACCTGTATTATATAATAGGTGACTGGTATTTTCAGTCTTTCTCTTCCAATTCCGCTTGTTCCTTGCTTATGTAGTTCTTTGACGAATCAACAGCAATAAGCACTCTGTCGCTGCCGCGCAGATAAGCACCGTCGAGAGTAAACTCCGTCACTTTATTGTCAAGTTCGCCAACGTAAGTCAGTTTGCCGTCGCTCGGGTTCATCCACCAAACATTCTTCTTGTTGCCGCTGATTTTAGTCAGATCTATTTGCATCGGCTTTCCGCTGTAGTTGTAAACGAGCATAAAGTCAGAACCGCGCATAGCAATTACTCTGTCGTAGCGCTCACCGTTCTGTCCGGCAATGATACTCTGGTCGCCCTGTCCCTCAGTGAACGGGAAAGCAAGCATCAGCCACTTCAGATATTTCATTTGATTATATCCAGGGTCGTTCATAGCATCCCACCAAGGCTTTTCGGCGCCAAACGAAGCCTGTACGCCAGGGCGCATAAACTGCATCACGGAGTTATGTCCGTAAGTATGTCCGAAGCATCCAGCAAATACAGCCCAGTAGGCATAGCGACGCACGTCGTAGTCCATCCATCGTGGAGCTGAGAAATCGTGCAGTCCCTGAGGAATATCCTCATACGACGGTTCGCCGTCGATAACTGGCTTCAGTGGCTTCTTCTCGAAACTCATGTCCACATAGCGCCAGTTGTCCTCCTCGGTGTTGTCCTTGATGGTATAGTCGCCGTCGCCGTTGCGCTGTCCGTAGCGTCGGTGTCCACTCTGAAACATGTTGAAGTCCATCCATTCGCGGTCGTTAAACCATCGGGCAGAAGTAGTCCTTCCTCTTGGATGAAAGGTCATGATATGGTTTTTGTCATACTTCTTGATAGCGCGGGCGAGAGCGTCCCATACCTCCGGCTTTTTGTCGCCGAGGATGTCGCCACCAATCATCCAAATGATATTTGGCTTGTCCTTGTATCTTTCGCCGAGGAATTTGCCGTATGCCGTAGCCTTCTTCACGTCCATCTGTCCAATCATCGAGCCCCAGATGCAGTCCATGGCGATATAAATACCGTTGGCGGCAGCACGGTCCACGATATAGTCCATGTGCTCCCAATATCCATAAACGCCAGGCTTAGACACTTTAGAGAAGTCAAACTCCTTGTTGTTTGCCTGCTGACCATAGATATTAAACGTAGGGATAGCGTTGAGTACCTGGATTTGTTCAACGTTGTATCCACACTGGCGCTCTTTGTTGAGGAAAAATTCCACCTCGTCGCGGTTCAGTCTTTCAGGCATCAGCCACGACGTGTTGCCGAGCCAGAAAAAGGCTTTTCCGTTTTCGTGAACGAGATAGCGCTGGTTGTCAGAAACTTTCAGCTTGCCGTTGTTCCAAGGCTTGTATATAGCCTTCTTCGCGGCGCTTACGGCAGTAGTTGCGAGCAGCACGAGGGCTGCGAGTAATAGTGATTTCTTCATATTTCTTTTTTAAACCCACCCTAACCCTCCCCATGGGATGGAATGAGTTAGTTCCTCCTAAAAAGAGGATTGTGGATAGTTAATGGTTTATATTTTAATAATTATCTCTCTTGATTAATTTTTATTCTAATATGATTGTTCAACCTAATAGGTAACAGTAATCAAATCCCTCCCTTGGGGTGGGCAAGGGTGGGTCTTAATTCAACAACCTCTCCCTTCTTGGTATTTATATCATAGAGATACGTCTTTTTGAGTTCAGGCAATTTCTCTAATTTGTCGGGGAAGTTGATTTTCTGTTTCACGTCGGTCGGTGTAGCGAAAAGCGGATTCTTGTTCTCACCCTTAGCCACCTTCAAGTCCTTGCCCGTGAGCGGCACAGCAGAGCGGATGCGCAGGTTGCCACCATTTTTAGAAATGATAGTTGCCTTGGAGATGTTGTTGTCCTTCCAAGTCATGCTCACCTCAAAACCGCCGCGCGCTTTCAGTCCGCTAACCGTTCCCTCCTTCCATGCGTCAGGCAGAGCCGGCAGCAGATACACGAATCCGTCGTGGCTCTGTAGCAGCATCTCTGCTATTCCGGCAGTACATCCGAAGTTTCCGTCAATTTGGAAAGGCGGATGAGCGTCGAAGAGGTTGGCGTAAGTGCCACCCTTTTTCTTCTCATTTCTAACGAGGGTTAGCTGGTCGCCGATAAGCTTCAAGGCATGATTGCCGTCGAGCAGGCGCGACCACAGACATACCTTCCATCCCATGCTCCATCCAGTAGACGGGTCGCCGCGATGGATTAGTGAAGTGCGAGCAGCGGCAGTAAGCTCCGGAGTGCGGAACGGTGAAATCTGGTTGCTTGGATACAGAGCATAGAGATGCGACACGTGTCGGTGAGTATCGTCAGGATTGTCCCAGTCGTCTTTCCATTCCTGCAGTTGTCCCCAGCGTCCCGTCTGTAGCGGCAGCAGTCCGTCAAGCTTCTCCTGCAAGCTGTCGGCAAACGCCTTGTCCTGTTTCATGCCAAGGATTTTCGAAGCCTCGATGACATGCGAGAAAAGGTCAGTGATAAGTTCGTTGTCCATCGTTACTCCTGCAGCCGTAGTGGCATGGTGAGGATGTTGGTTCTCTGGCGACAGACTCGGACAAATCATCCAGTTGGTGTTGCTCGGGTTTCTCACGAGAATCTGGTTTATGAACCTTGCCGCCCCCTTCATCTCCGGGTAAACGCCGGCAAGAAACTTTTTGTCGCCGCTATAGAGATAATGCTCCCATAAATGTTGACTCATCCATGCACCGCCCGTAGGCCACAGTCCTGATGGAGCCTTGTCGATAGCTCCCGTCACTCTCCACAGGTCGGTGTTATGGTGGAGCACCCATCCGTCGGCACCATACATGATGCGTGCCGATTCCCTTCCCGTCTCGCTCACATCCTTTATCAGCGAGAAGAGCGGAGCCGTGAGGTCGCTAAGGTTAGCCACTTCAGCCGGCCAATAGTTCATTTCCAGATTAATGTTGCAGGTATATTTACTGTCCCACGACGGCATCATCTTGTCGTTCCAGATGCCCTGTAGGGTAGGAGGCTGCGTGCCAGGTTGCGAAGTGGAGATAAGCAGGTATCTGCCAAACTGAAAGTAAGTCTCCACAAGGTGCTCGTCGTTATGACTTTTGAAATTTTCTACTCGCCAGTCGGTAGTCTTGTCAGCATACAAGTCCTTTCCAAGGTCAAGTTTAACCCTGTCAAACTGACTCTTGTACATTGCCACATGCTTGCTCTTCAGCTGTGCAAACGAACTCTTCATTGCTTCCCTCAGTGTGTTCTCCGATATAATAGTGTCGTTTCCGCTGATGTCGTTATAATGCTTGAAGTTAGTGGCAATAGTAAGAAATAGCGTTGCTTCGTCAGCACCTTTGATTTTCAGCACACCATCTTCAGACGCCATCGAACCTCCGGATATCTTTGCAGCTGCACGCCCCGTGAACTGCACCTTTCCCTTCAGTCCCTCATGCCATCCGCTGATGCCGCTAAGCAGAATCTCGTCGCCCTCCGATTTAATAGTTACGTCCTGTTGTGGCGAAGTCATCATGGCGTTGCAAGTAATCATACCCGGCTTGCTTGCCGTCAGTCTTACCATAATGACGTTACCGCTCAGCGAAGATATATACTCTCGCCTGTAAGTAACTCCATCGGCTTTGTATGTAGTCACGGCGCGAGCCGAGTCGAGACTCAGTTCGCGGTAGTAGTCGGAATATTTCTCTATCCCCGGGAAATTGATATACAGGTCACCGAACGGTTGGTAAGGCATACCGCAGTTAGTTTTAGCCATGATATGAGCCGTAGCCATATCTTGAGCCTCCTTGTATTTTCCTTTCCATACCAGTTCCCTCACCTTCGGCAAGTATTCCTTAGCCTCAGGATTGGCGTTGTTGTTAGGACGTCCAGCCCATATCGTCTCTTCGTTGAGCTGCAGACGGTCGGCAGACGGTCCGCCGAAGACCATTGCCCCCAGACGACTGTTTGCGATAGGCAAAGCCTCAGTCCACATTGCTGCCGGCTTGTCGTACCACAGCACGTGACTGTTGCCGCGTGTGTCGCTGGCTGCCATCATCGTGTTGTTTGTCGCAGCAATTGTCATTGCTGCAACAGACAGAATAAAAATCTTTCTCATTTATAGGTATATCTAATTTTCTATTTTATATATAATGACGCGGTGATGACAGTATTGTACCTTATATATAATAAAGAGAGCGATTTTAATGAGAAATATTTACAAGAAAAAACTTGGAAGAATGTAATAAAAAGCGTAATTTTGTATTCAAATACCTATCAAGCTAAAATTATCACATATAAATAACCCAAAAAACAAATCAACACTTATGAAAAAGTATTTAGCAGAAATGGTAGGAACGTTCGTATTGACGTTTCTTGGTTGCGGTGCTGCCGTTAGCCTTAATTGCGGAGTAGACACAGCATCGGTAGTGGGCACAGCACTTGCCTTTGGAATTTCGGTAATCGCCATGGCATATACCATCGGCGGCATTTCCGGTTGCCACATCAACCCGGCAATAACGCTCGGTGTTTTCCTCAGCGGAAGAATGAGTGGTAAGGACTGTGGTATGTATATGATATTCCAGACCATCGGCGGACTGATTGCCGCTGCCCTCTTGGCCCTCCTTGTCAGTACCGACCCGTCGCTTGTTCAGGGCACGGCAACAGGAGCAAACGCCTGTGCATCAGATAATGTGATAAATGGACTCCTTGCCGAGGTGCTCCTCACATTCATCTTCGTTCTCGTAGTGCTCGGTGCAACAAGCAAGACAAACGGAGCTACCAACAACTTTGCCGGACTTGCCATCGGCTTGGCTTTGATATTGATACATCTTGTAGGCATCCACTATACCGGAACTTCTGTAAACCCGGCGCGCTCCATCGGACCGGCGCTCTTCGAGGGCGGCAAGGCATTGTCGCAGCTGTGGGTATTCATCGTTGGTCCGTTTGTTGGCGGAGCCTTGGCTGCCGGCTGCTGGAAGATGATAGCTCCAGAGGAGAAGTAAAAGATGCCTTTTGATTTGAAAAGAAGCCTCTTTATTTTTAAATCAAAAAAATAAAAAATCCTTCACCGGTGTTGTAAATGCTTGACAGTAAGCAATAACCGGTGAAGGATTTTTGTTTATCCCCCTTTGTGTATATGGCATTAATGCAGACTTATATCTGTTTTTTCTGGGAGATGGATGATAATATCGGATGAACCTTAAATCTTTCCCTGTTCCCCAAGATAGCTGTCTTTGAAACCGAGAAAATAGAGCACACCGTCGAGACCGATAGTGTTGATACTCTGCTTTGCGTTAGCCACCACACGCGGTTTTGCGTGGAAGGCAATGCCCAGACCAGCCTCGCTGAGCATAGGTAAGTCGTTGGCACCGTCGCCCACGGCGATAGTCTGTGCCAGATTCACTTTCTCCACCTGTGCGATGAGTTTGAGCAGTTCCGCCTTGCGGTGGCCGTCTACAATCTCGCCTACGAAACGTCCCGTTAGCTTTCCGTCCTCGCCAATCTCCAGTTCGTTGGCATAAACATAGTCTATGCCGTATTTGCGCTGCAAGTGCTCGCCGAAATAGGTGAACCCACCGCTGAGGATAGCAATCTTGTATCCGCAATGCTTCAATACGAACATCAGTCGGTCAACACCCTCCGTGATAGGCAGATGCTGAGCGATATCCTCCATCACACTGGCATCGAGGCCCTTGAGCAGAGCCACACGACGGGTGAAACTCTCCTTGAAGTCAATCTCTCCTCGCATTGCACTCTCAGTGATAGCCCTCACCTGGTCGCCCACGCCGGCACGCTCCGCCAGTTCGTCGATACATTCCGTCTGAATGAGCGTAGAGTCCATATCAAAGCAGATAAGTCGGCGCATGCGTCGGTACATGTCGTCGCGCTGGAACGAGAAGTCAATCTCCATCTCCGATGAGATATGCATCAGTTCCTCCTGCATGGCAGCGCGGTTTTCGGGGTTGCCTCTCAGCGAGAACTGTATGCACGCCTTTCCTTTTGGCGACGGGTGCTGGATGCTCATACGTCCGGTGAGACGCAAGATAGAGTCTATGTTCAGTCCCTGTTTCGTGATAACCTCTGTAGCCGCCTCAATCTGTTTCGCTGATAGCGAGCGTCCCATGATGGTAAGGATATATCTGTTTTTGCCCTGACGGTTCACCCAGTTCTCGTATTCCTCGTCGGTAACTGGCGAGAAGCCGATGTTTACGCCCAGTTCGGTAGCCTTGAACAGCAGTTCCTTCATCACCTGTCCCGATACGTCGCTGTTGATGCGGATAAGTATGCCGAGCGACAGCGTGGCATGGATGTCAGCCTGTCCGATGTCGAGAATCTTGGCATCCTTAGAGGCAAGTATTTTCATGAACGAAACGGTAAGTCCCGGGCGGTCCTGTCCTGTTATGCGGATAAGGATCTGTTCTTCTTTAGCGTCGATAGTTTCCATAATGTTTTCTGAATTCTGATTTTCTGAATAGTTATAACCACTGCTACATTAATAATATCGCTGCAAATTTACAACAAATATTCTTTACGTTGTATACAAACAGTAATGAAAATATACAAAACATCGTTATTGCTTGATATAAATCTGTAACTACATAATGACAGATAGTCACGAGTATCTCTGTGGCTACGGGTCAAGCGACCCGTATTTGTGTCTTCTCTCTCCTGTATTTGGCGTAATGAAACTCATTATAGAAAGTATTCAAGTCTTATTTTTCCTGTCCCGAAGGAGCGGATTAGCCTAACGGAGGTGTTTTAACTACCGTTACAAATACTTTTAACTACCGTTGAAAACACTTTTAACTACCGTTGAAAACACTTTTAACGGTAGTTACAACACCTACTCCGTGGCAAAACGATACTCCCGTAAGTTTGATATAAAATTCCTTCACCATAAATAGTTTATTGTCAACGCTTTACGGCGGTGGTGAAGGATTTTTGTTTTTTTTAATTACTATTTTGGTTCTTCGTCAATTTAGGTGTTAAGGATTTTAGACGAAAAGCACTTCCTTTCGTCAGAAATTTCCAGATGCAATATATTTTGACTTGCTCGATACGGGATTAAAGAGCCGCTTTCTGCAACGAACAATTCGGCGTATATGAGATGCATTCATAAAGTATCGTAGTATATATTTTTTACAGTTTTACATTAAACTCTTTTGTGTAAAGAAAATAATGTGTAACTTTGCACAAAGTAAAAAAAATAATGCTTATGTAACAAAAAGAAAACGACATATTATAAAGAAGCGTTAGCTTTGTATTCTTGCTTTCAGAAAATCGCCAAATTTGAATGAAGCAGCTAAGAGTAGAAGTTAATGCTCACGTCTGTGTACAGGCGTGGGCTTTTACTCGTATATAGCTGCAATGGTGTTTGGCGATACCTCTGAAAGTATAGACGAAGTTATTAGTCCACGTTTTTTTATTGTCTATACTTTAGTTTCGGGACTAGTGTAAGTTGAGAAATTATTAACAATAAAACCTGTACAAAATATATGAATAGCAAAAAAACTTTTATTGCTGCCGTATTAGTGGCAGCTCTGCCGATTGCTGCACTGACTTCATGCAGCAGTGATAATGATGAACCCAATGGTGGTTCAGCCGGTGAAGGACTTGACAACGAGGTAGTACTCTCGATGTTGAAAGGGGATAAGGACAAGGCTACAAAGCTTGATGAGGTTTTTATCGGAGAGGACAACAATTTCCAGACTGCTGATGGTCGTGATGTGGAATTTGCTTTGGTGACAAGTGCAAATAAATTGGGCAGTATAACCAATATTCCAAAGTCAGGATGGGCTGAAAAGGTTGCTGTCAGAAAAGGATATGGCTATGTCTGTTGTAATTATGATCATTATTTGCCAGATTATGATGGATTTAGTTATAATTATTCTGATTTTTACAGGATTTATGTTGAAGACGAGATGCGCGATACCGACGGTAAGGTAATCGGATATAATATAAGATACCAGCATCCTTTCTATGGAAAAGACATTGATATCCAACTTCCCAAAGACGAGCTCTCGTTTACAAATAAGGGTGGAACTGAAGAGGTGAAGTTTCTCGACAATGAACCGATTTACTTCTCTTGTACATCTTCTGCCGCCTGGTGTCGAGTTACTCCGTCGTCGTCTCTTAGTAAGAGCTTCTTGACAAATGCCGTGGATGTCTCTGTTGAGGCGTCTGATACGGTGGAAGTATCTACGGCAACAATAACTCTTACTACAGGCTATGGAAAGAAGAAAGAAATAAAGGTGACTCGTGGAGCGGCAGAGCCGAGAATGAAATTGTATAATAACAATGGTTCATACGTAACATCAATGAATCTTCCTCTTTCCGTGAGTGGAAAAGACAAATATGTATATGTAAACAGTAATATTCCGCTTGAAGATATTGAAATTACTGCATCAGACTGGTGTGAAGCGAAATTGGAGAAAAACAGTAATTATGGAGACGGTTATTACCACAGTAGCTATGGTAATTACATTCTGCGTATCACAGCCGCAGCCAATGAGACTGATACCAAACGAACCGGCACAATAACTTTGAAATACCGAAATGGGGATACGGGTGTGAAACTGAATGTGGAGCAGGAAGCACCATATATAACTATGGATAATGGGTATTCGGAGGGTAATCCGTATACAACTAACTACTATAGCGGTTCAACAGAGCTTTATTTCAGAACAAATATAGATTGGAGCGACTTGAAAGTTTCAAATTCTGCATCGTGGTTGAGTACAAGCCTTTATGGTTATAATTCGTACAGCGATTATGTTCGGGGATATGTCCGTTTATATTTTAATAGCAGAAATAATTCAAGTTCCGACCGTGAGGATGTGGTTACAATCTCCAACAAGAAAGGCACTGTAATTTGTAAATTTAAGGTTGTACAGAGTGCATATTAATTGCTGCGTTGATGAACTTCTTTGTTCTTTCCCTCCTCCGTCTCCACCTCCAGTTGAGGAGCAGTTTCCTTTTCTATTTAGAAATAGAATATTTGCGAGTAAATGCTAATATGACATAATATGTAATGAAATGGCAAACAAGGGTAACTGCTCCGCCCCCGGAGGGGGAGGCGGGGGAGGGGAAGAAAAAATATAAATATTGAAAAAGGAACATGAAAAAATTAAAGCGTCTGAATATTATTTCACTTTGCCTTATCTTTTCAATGTCTGTCTTTGCTGCAGACAATGGTTTGATAACAAAGCAGATTACTGTTTGTGTGGATAAACCCGGCAATCTTTCAAATATGATTGGTGAGAGTAAGAAATATTGTATTACTGATCTTAAACTGACAGGACAAATCAACGGTGACGATATACAGTTTATACGTGAGATGGCTGGTTGTGAGGAGTCGGATGGTAATGCTGACGGCAAACTTGCCAGTATTGACATGTCAGAGACTATGATAGTAAGTGGTGGCATGTATTATTACTTCGACGAAAAGTCAAAACGCATGGCTGGGGTGTATTCCTGGAACAATATAGTTGGCGAATATATGTTTTATGGGTGTAGAAGTCTGGAGAAAGTTTCTCTTCCTCAAACGTCGACGGAAATAAGGGAATGTGCCTTTATGGGATGTAAAAAACTTGCTGAAGTAAAATTGGGAGACAGCTTGAAAACCATAGGTGAACGTGTTTTCTTTGGCTGCTCTTCTTTGAAAGATATTAGAATAGTAGGTGATGTTGAAGCAGTAGGCAATGGAGCATTTGAAGACTGTGCGTCACTGTCGTTGGTGTCTGTTGATTGCAAAAGACCGCCATTGCTTGGTAATGGCGTTTTTGCTGGTTGCAACAGAAAAAGTTGTGTTCTGAATATTCCACAAAACACATATAACAGCTATTGGCTTTCGGCATGGGGAGATTTCTTTATCAATATCAAAGAACAAAACAACATGAATAAATGATTGTATATTGTTATATATTGATGTCGTTTCTCGTGAGTATGCTTTTAGGATTAGTATTAATTCCGCTTGTTGTAAGATTCTGTAGGGTAAAACGACTTTATGATCTGCCAAATGAACGGAAAGTTCACAAGGCTTTTGTTCCTCGATTGGGAGGGGTTTGCTTTATTCCCTGTATAGTGATTAGCTTTATGCTGGCAACAGCTATAGTGAGCAGTATTTCGGAAGGAACATCGCTTAGCTTGAGCCTTTGGACTTGTTATTTTTCTGTCGGACTATTGGCGATATATGCTGTAGGGGTGGTAGATGATATTGTCGGGGTTTCGCCAAGGACAAAGTTTCTCGTTCAGATATTTGCAGCATCCATTCTTCCATTGTCAGGACTGTATATCAATAATCTTTATGGCTTTTGCGGAATAGATGAAATTCCGTTTTGGGTAGGTGCTCCGTTGACAGTTTTTGTAATTGTTTTTATAGATAATGCCATAAACCTTATTGATGGAATAGACGGATTGGCTGCATCTATGGCAGTAATAGCTTTACTCGGATTACTTGCTATTTTTATTTCTGAAAGCTTTTGGTCTTATTGTATTATAATTTCAGGACTTCTTGGGGTTCTTGTGGCTTTTGTCCGTTTCAATCTCTTTGGCAAGCAGGGGGTAAACAAAACTTTTATGGGAGATACTGGCAGTTTGACGCTTGGCTTTATACTTGGTACTTTGTTTGTTAAATGTTCTATGGTTAGGGTAAATGCAGAAACACCAATTGTTGGAGGTATGCCGATAGCATGTTCATTTCTTATAGTTCCGGTGTTTGATGTGTTCCGTGTTATTATTACCAGATTTATGCATCGTCGTCCGGTCTTTATGGCAGACAAGAATCATATACACCATAAAATGTTGCGCACGGGGATGACGCAGCATCAAGCCCTTTGTTTTACGGTTATGATTGCTTTGCTTTTTATCTTATTATACTTGATGTTTGGGAAACGTATAGGTTTCACGTTGACAATTGTTGCCGATATAATCGTATGGCTTGCAGTTCAGCAACTGTTGGATGTCTTTATCAGGAGAAATGGGAAAAAGGTGTTTGTGTGAAACGTAAGAAATACGTTTTCTTATAACGAAACAAGCCGCAGACCTAAAGAGTTTGCGGCTTGTTTTGTGAAAGTGGAGTGGAGCTGGAGGGATTCGAACCCTCGTCCAAACAGGGAAACCATACGCTTTCTACATGCTTATTCCAGCCTTCGGTTTTCGAGCTGCGGCAAGACCTGGACCACCAACCGCAGCCTTATCCCCTAAAATTTCATCACGGCGGCGGGGCACACCATGACTATCTCCGAGTTAGCCGCACCGCTTTACCAAAGAGCTTCGGAAAAAGAGCCTTTGAGCGATGTCTCGTTCCATCACCTGGTGACGGAATAAAGCCAGTAACCTACTGTACTTCGGTTAGGCAGCGAGAGCGTAATTGTTTTCGCCAGATAAATTGTTGACCGTCGGGATTAAGGAGCCGGCAGACTGCGCTCCGCATGCTTACGTACCATTCCAACCCGCTGTCAAATCCAGTCAACCCCTAAACTTGATGCATAAGTTTTGTGGATACGTCATTTTTTTGCATATCGCTAATGGATTACAAAGGTATGAAATATTATAAAGATAAATGCAAGAATATCGAATTTCTTGTCTTATTTTGATTATTTTTAGCTTTTCTTTTAAGAAAACTATACAAAATGTGCCGGTTCTTAAAATAAAATATTAAATTTGCACACAGAAAATGTGGAAAGCATTGTGCTTAATCTTGTAAGAATGGGAACCTAGGAAATTTTCATGCGCACGACAAGAAAGCTCGATGGTAGACACTCGTATAAGATATTGTTGTATCGGCATGTAAGTGGCGGTATGACGCAGATTATGCGTGGGTTGCTATGCAGGTATCTGTGCACAGGTTATCCTAGGACCTCCATCTTGATGCAGTATGGCAATCTCACGCTTTTATTACCAAACACAAAAAAGGGAAAAGTATGAACAGAAAAACTATCTTAGTAGCTTTGTTGGCGATGGCTTCAGCAACTGCAACTTACGGTCAGGAAATAATGAGTGGCGGACTCGTGTTCAGTCAGAGTGAAGACAATACGCTAAGTCTTGTGAAATCAAATGATGTGGCGAGAATCGTTGTTCCCGCAACAGTGGAAGTCGGCGGAGAGCGGCGCGTGGTGAGTGCTGTTGCCGGTGACGCCTTCTATTGTTCTTTCAATATCAGCGATATACGTTTACCGGAAGGGGTGACGCAAATTGGCGAAGAGGCATTCAGCCAGTGTAGGGCACTCAAAAGCTTGCATCTGGCGACAACGACGCCACCGCAGTGCAGTGCGGGAGCATTCGGTGGACTCCATTTGGAGAAGATTTCACTATATGTGCCCGTGGGGAGTGGAGCAACTTACAGGGCAGATTCGGTATGGGGAAAATTCAATGTCGTAGAAGAAAAGTAGGATAGAACCAGTGTCGGTGAAGTAGGGTTGTGCTATTATAATATGTGAAAGTTGTGTTTTCTTCGTCAGATTCGTGGCTTTTTATAAAAAATATAGTACCTTTGCAAAGATTATGCAATAAAACGGCATAATTGGGGTTCTTATATATAAAAAGTTAAGATATTACAAAGTGAACGAACAAAATAGTGTAGAGGTTAACAGCCTCAAATGCCGACATGATGCGATGGGAAGTGTACAGAGAGCTATAAAAAGGCTCTTTGATATTGTATTCTCCCTGCTTGGAATGCTCGTGGCATCTCCGGTATGCCTGGTAATAGCGATAATGTTGAAACGGCAAAAAAACGGTCCTGTGATTTTCTCTCAGGAGCGTATCGGCTATAAGGGAAGACCATTTGTCATTTACAAGTTTCGCACGATGAGTGAACCGGAAAAGGAACCTCAGCTTGTGGCGAAATGCATTGAAGGTCAGTCTACTAAGACCGAACGCTTCTTGCGTGAGCATCATCTCGACGAACTGCCACAGTTGTGGAATGTGCTGAAGGGCGATATGTCATTCGTCGGTCCGCGTCCGGAGCGAAAATATTATATCGACAAGATTATGGAGCACGACCCGAACTATGTTCTTATATACGAGATGAGACCGGGGCTCACATCCGAGGCTACACTATACAACGGATATACAGATACTATGGAAAAGATGCTTAAAAGACTGCGTATGGATACCGACTACCTTAAAAGGCGGTCGTTGGCTCTTGATGCCTCAATCGTGGCAAAGACATTCTTCAGTATCGTGAGTGGAAAGAAATTTTAATAATAACAAAACCGAAAAATAATTTCAACATGAAAAGATATATCATTGCATTGTTGCTTTCTGTGCTTCTTCCTGTGGGGATGATGGCACAGTCGTCAATGACCGACGACCAGGTTATGAAGTTTGTCATTAAAGAGCATAATGCCGGAACATCACAGTCGCAAATCGTGACAAAACTGATGCAGAACGGTGTTAATATAGAACAAATCAGACGCGTCAGGAAAAAATATGAACGCGCTACTAAAGATCAGGGGCTCGGACAGGTTTCTGGTACTACGGGTAGCAAAAACGATACTCGCCTGAGAACTGGAAAGAACAAGAATACTAAAAGTGATGAGCTTGATGACAAGCGCTCAGAGTATGATTCGCAATATAGAGTGAAGGATGGAAGAAAGGAACTCAACCAGCGCTCTAATGTATATAATGAGACTAATGAGGATTGGGCAGACATGCGTGACGAGCTTGATGAGTTTGTGCCGGATACTGCGGCTCTGCTCAACAAGTTGATGATGGAGAAGACTAAGAAGAAAGTATTCGGACGCAATATCTTCAACAACAAGAACCTTTCGTTTGAACCGAATATGAATATTGCCACACCACAGAATTACCGTCTCGGTCCAGGCGATGCCGTATATATCGACATCTATGGAGCTTCGCAGAAGACGGTAGAGAGCACTGTGTCGCCTGACGGATTCGTAACCATCGAGGGATACGGACCGGTACAGGTTAGCGGACTCACGGTGGAGCAGGCAAACGCAAGACTGCGCTCCACATTGGGCTCAAGATACAGCAGCTCGCAGATAAAGCTTACTGTAGGCGAGACTCGTTCCATCATGGTTAACGTGATGGGAGAGGTGAAGGCGCCGGGTACATACACGCTGTCGGCTTTTGCCACCGTGTTCCATGCTCTGTATATGGCAGGAGGAACAAATGAACTCGGAACTTTGCGTAATATTAAGGTATATAGAAACAACCGCCTCGTATCGGTAGTGGATATCTACGATTATATGCTCAACGGAAAACTTACAGGAAATGTGCGTCTTGCCGACAATGATGTTATTGTGGTCGGACCGTATGATTGTCTTGTAAATATCACGGGTAAGGTGAAACGCCCTATGTGGTATGAGATGAAGAAGAACGAAAGCGTGGGCACAATACTGAAATATGCCGGCGGATTTACAGGAGATGCTTATACTAAGTCGGTAAGACTCGTGCGCAAGACGGGTAAGGAGTATTCCGTGTTCAATGTCGACGAGTTTGACATGAGTTCGTTCCATCTTGCTGATGAAGATTCTATCAGCGTAGACTCTATCTTGCCGCGTTATTCAAATATGGTGGAGATAAAGGGAAGCGTTTTCCGTCCTGGTATGTATCAGGTGGGCAGCGACATAAACAGTGTGCGCTCGTTGATTGAGCATGCCGAGGGATTGAAGGAGGAGGCGTTTACGGCTCGTGCCGTGATGCACCGCATGAAGGCTGACCGCACTCTTGAGGTTATACCTGTAGATGTTGACGGTATCCTTTCGGGAAAAGTAGCTGATATGCCGCTGCAGCCTAATGATGTCCTTTTCATCCCTACGAAACAGGAGATGATGGAGGAGCAGACGATAACCATTCACGGTGAGGTGAACTATCCGGGTATTTACAAATATGCTTCCAACGAGACGCTTGAAGACTTCGTGCTGCAGGCTGGAGGATTGAAGAATTCTGCTTCTACTGTTAAAGTGGACGTAGCACGTCGCATCGTTAATCCTAAGGCTCTCGCTACCGATTCTATTACGGCTTATACTTACAGTTTCGCTCTGAAAGACGGCTTTGTTATCGACGGCAAACCTGGATTTAAACTTATGCCTTTTGATGAGGTATATGTGCGCAAGAGTCCGGGATTCTCTAAACAGCAGAATATTACGGTTGATGGAGAAGTTATGTTCAGCGGTACTTATACTCTTGCCAAGAACAATACCAGACTGAGTGATGTTATCAAGGCTGCCGGAGGAGTGAACGACCGCGGATATGCAGCCGGAGCTACTCTTGTGCGTCGTATAAACGAAAGTGAACGCAAGCGTCTGGAGGCTGCACGAAGAATGGCTCTCGAACAGTATGAACAGGTGGCTGCCGAGGAGGCTGCCAAGACAGGACAGAAGGTTGACCTTTCTAATAGTGAAAGGTTGAGGAAGTTCCAAATTGAGGATACTTACTCTGTAGGTATCGAGCTCGACAAGGCTATTGCTCATCCGGGAGGCGACGAGGATATCGTATTGCGTGAGGGCGACCGAATTGTCGTTCCGCAGTATACCGGTACGGTGAAGATTAACGGTGAGGTGATGTATCCTAACACAGTTGGCTTCGTCAAAGGCAAGAAGGCAAGCTATTATATCGACCAGGCTGGTGGATTCAGCAACAAGGCAAAGAAACGTCAGTCGTACATTATATATATGAATGGTACCGTGGCAAAGGTTTCACATAATGCCAAGCCAATGCCTGGATGCGAAATCGTTGTTCCTGCCAAGGCTACAACTAAGATGAGCATTGCCGAGACAATGACTATCGGAACATCTGTTGCTTCTATTGCTACGATGATTGCGACGCTTGCCAATATATTATAATAAGGTATAGGGGAGGACGGAATATGAAATATCCTATTGGAATACAGAATTTCGAGAAACTCGTAGAGGGGAAATTTACATACGTAGATAAAACAAAGATGATTTATCGTCTTGTTGATGAGGGGCAATACTATTTTCTGAGCCGTCCGAGACGGTTCGGAAAGAGTCTTCTCATTTCTACAATAGAGGCTTATTTCAGCGGGCGGAAAGACCTTTTCGAAGGACTCGCCATATATGACTTGGAGCAGGACTGGCTTGAATATCCAATTTTCCATATAGATTTGAATACGGCTAACTTTAGAGAGCGTGGCAGCTTGTTTTCCATACTTAACGATTATCTCTGCACTTGGGAGAAAGAATATGGTAAGTCGGAATCTGAAACAACTCTCGCCCTACGTTTCAAAGGAATCGTGGAGAGGGCTGCAAAGAAAGAAGGACGGAATGTTGTTATTCTTGTTGACGAATACGACAAACCGATTCTCCAGACTTTCCATGATGCGGAGCTGCAGGAGAACTATCGCAATGAGCTGAAAGCTTTCTATTCTGTTCTGAAAACACAGGACAGATACATCAAGTTCGCTTTCCTGACAGGAGTTACAAAGTTCGGAAAGGTAAGCGTGTTCAGCGACCTCAACAATCTTATGGATATCTCAATGGACAACCGCTATATCAGTATCTGCGGAATAACGGAGAAGGAACTGAAAGCTAATTTCAAGGAGGGTATCGGGGAATTGAGTGAGGCTACGGGAAAGACAGAAGAGGAAACTCTCGAAGAACTGCGTCTTCGTTACGACGGATATCATTTCAAACCCGGTAGTGTTGGTATTTACAATCCGTTCAGCGTGCTTAATACTATGGCAAGATTGGAATATGGCGACTATTGGTTTGAAACCGGTACGCCGACTTTCCTTGTGGATCTGTTGAAACTTCATCACTACGAGTTGCAGGATCTCACCAAGGAACAAATCTCTGACGATGTTATCAATAGCGTGGATTCAATGTCTACTAATCCTATCCCCGTGATTTACCAAAGTGGTTATCTCACGATAAAGGGGTATGACGAACGATTCAAGAAATACAAGCTTGGGTTTCCTAATCAGGAGGTGGAACAGGGTTTCCTTAATTTCCTCCTGCCGCGCTATTCGTCGGCAGGCGACAAATCTCCTTATTTTATTGTGGAGTTTGTCAAGGATGTTGAGGCTGGTAATCCGGAACGTTTCATGCAGCGGTTGTCTACAATGCTTGCCGATACCGACTATAAAGTAGTGGGCAATGCCGAACTATATTTCCAGAACGTGATGTATCTCATATTCAAGATTATGGGATTTTACATACAAGTGGAGCGACCGACAAGCGAAGGCAGAATTGATGCTGTTATACAGACTGTCGACTATATATATATTATAGAATGTAAACTCGACAAGTCGGCTGACGAGGCTCTACAACAAATAGAAGACTGCAACTATGCCGCTCCGTTCCAAATGGACAAGAGAAAACTCTACAAGATAGGACTGAACTTTTCTACGGAGACGAGGGGAGTGGAGGAGTATAAGATAAAATAAAACGAATATGGCAGACAATAATATAGGATTGACAGATTTAGAGATGCAGAAACTCATTTCTGTACTTTCTTCTCAACCTAACATTAAGAAGGCTATTGTTTATGGTTCAAGGGCAAAGGGAACTAATCGCAGGTTCTCGGATATAGATTTGACACTTGTGGGCAGTAAGCTAACCCGACATGACCTCAATCATGTGGCAATGCTAATAGACGATCTTCTCCTGCCATATGAGCTTGACCTTTCATTGTATTCATCTTTGAAGAACGAGAATCTTCTGGATCATATCGGTAGAGTAGGGAAGGTGATATATGAAGCGTAAAGAGAAAAGAAAAATGACAGATATTACAGATATAAGATGGCGGCAACGCCTCGACAATTATAAGAAAGCATACGGTAAGCTCGTTATAGCTGCTGAGAAAATCAAAAACGTCTCTGATTATGATTCAGATACGCAGGAGCTTGTTCGCGAAGGACTAATCCAAAGATTTGAATATTCTCATGAATTGGCATGGAATGTTATGAAGGATTATGAGACGTATCAAGGTGATAATGAGGTGAGAGGCTCTCGTGATGCAATAAGAAAAGCTTTAAGTATAGGACTTATAGACAATCCGTTGTGGCTTGACACTATCATAGATCGAAACAGAACATCGCATAATTATGATGAGTCTGCAGCAAATGACATACAGAATACAATAGTGAATGAGTATATACCGCTCTTTACTGAGTTCCTAAACGTGATGGAGAAAATTGAAAAGGAAGAGTGAACTTCTCTGATGAAAGAGAAAATCCCTAATATAGGACTAATTTCTCTACCGAGATGATGGGAGTGGAGGGTACAAGATAAACTAATTTGAATAAAATCGCTTTTTGTCTTACTATAATTATATAAAAAATAATGGAAAGTAATAATGGCTTTGATTTACATGAGATAAATTTGAATGTTATAGCAAGTAAGATAATGAAAAGGAAAAAACTGTTCATTATCAATATGTCTATAACGTTTGTAATAAGTTGTGCAATAATATTCAGCGTGCCGCGTACTTATACTTGTTCTGTGAAACTCGCTCCAGAGTCAACAAATTCAAATATGGGGTCGCTTGGAAGTTTAGCTTCAACTTTTGGACTTAATATGAGCAATCTGGCCAGCCAGGATGCTATTATACCAGAATTTTATCCTGATGTTATAGAGTCTGTAGACTATACAACGGGTATGTTTAATGTAAAGGTTACTTCTAAAGATGGTAAGATTAAAACCAATTATTTTGATTACTTGTCTCATCATCAGAAATATGCCTGGTGGAACATGGTTTTGGGTAAAATAATCTCATGGTTTAAAAAAGATGAGGAAACAGCAGGTAAAGGAAACAAGATAAATCCTTTTAGACTGACTAAGGAACAGACTGATGTAGTAAAGATGATAGAAGGAAACATTCAGGGGTCTGTTGACAAAAAAACTGATGTCATTACAATAACTGTTACAGACCAAGATCCTTTGATCTGTGCGACAATAGCTGATTCTGCAAAGTCAAAGCTTCAGCAGTTTATCATAGATTATAGAACTGCAAAGGCAAAGAATGATTTGAAGCAAGCTCTTGAACTTTCAAGGGAGACAAAGGAAAAGTATATAAAAGCACAGCGTATTTATGCTGCATATTCAGATGCAAATGAAGATGTAGTATTGCAGAGCTTTAAGTCTAAGATAGATGAACTTGAAAATGAAATGCAGCTAAGATACAATGCTTATCAGACAACTGTGCAGCAAGTACAAATCGCTCAGGCAAAATTACAGGAACGTACACCTGCATTTACGACATTACAGTCTGCAACAGTACCAATCAAACCTACTGGTCCAAAGCGCGGAATGTTCATTTTTGTTTGTCTGTTTTTAGTGTTCTTCTCTACTTCTGTTTATGTTTGTAAAAAAAGTATTTGATGGCGATGACCGCACAACTTTAATGTTGAAGAACATTGCAGGTTCATTCTTTATAAAAGGGTGGAATTGCATTGTTCAGTTTTTGCTTGTGCCTATAACTTTAAATTGCCTGACTCAATATGAATATGGAGTATGGCTAACTGTGAATTCCATACTGATATGGATTGACCAGTTTGATATTGGACTTGGAAACGGATTGCGCAATAAGTTAGCTGAAGCTTTAGCAAAGGATGAAAGAGAAAGGGCAAAGACTTTAGTTAGTTCAACTTTTATTACGCTGTTTTTTATAATTATTCCTATAGTGTTCGCATTTATAGGAATTTTACAGGTCGTGGACTGCTATCAGTTTCTGAAAGTTGATGTTACTATCATTCCAAATTTGAAAGGATTGCTGGAAGTGCTTGTTGCATTGATGGGTGGTACTTTTATATTCAAGTTTATAGGAAACATATATCTTGGACTGCAGCTTCCTGCAATAAACAATTTGCTTGTAGTGGCAGGACAAACGCTGTCATTGGTAGTGATATACATATTGTCGATTAATGGAATTCACTCCCTTTTTGTCGTAGCTGTTGTATATACGGCTTCGCCATTGGTAGTGTATCTCTTGTCGTATCCTGCAACATTTTATAAATATAAGTTTCTGTCTCCGTCATTGCGAGCTTTTGATAAGTCGGAATTGAAGGGATTGTTTTCTTTGGGGGTGACTTTCTTTTTTGTGCAGGTTGCAGGACTTGTTATTTTTGCTTCGTCAAATATATTGATTACGAATCTCCTGTCTCCATCAGACGTTACTCTGTATCAAATATCCTACCGTTACTTCAGTTTGCTGATAATGGTATTCACTCTTATTTCTGCTCCGTTGTGGTCGGCAACTACTGATGCTTATGCAAGAGGAGATGTGGAATGGATACGGAAGGTAATGGAAAAGATGCGTAGAATAATGTTCGCCTTTGTCGGATGTCTGGTGCTTATGCTTCTTGCATCATCGTTGTTCTATAAAATATGGGTCGGAGACAAAATTTCGATAACTTGGACGTTGTCGGCTTTAATGGCTGTTTATGTTGCAGTCCTGATATACAGCACTTGTTATTCTAATGTACTTTTTGGTATAGGCAAATTACGTATGATAACTTGTGTTACGGTGTTAGAGGCAATTATATATATACCGTTGGCAATATGTCTGTCGAACCAATGGAGACTCTACGGTATAGTCGTTGCTTTGATATTGGTAAATCTGATGTGTGCTGTCTGTAATAGAATACAATATTCTATGCTGATGACAGGAAAGGCATACGGTATATGGAATAAATAGTTTATTGTATGGTAACTGAAATTATAGTACTTATAGTATTGTTCATCATTATGATTACCTTCTTTGCGCTTAAGACAAAGGAGGTGATGGCGCCATGGAGTGTGACGCCAGGAATATGGACTATAATAATGGTTTCATATCTTTTTGTGCGAAAGGAACTTTATGCGATATCTCCAGACTTCGTCTATGGGTTGGCTTTATGGGTTATTGGCTTGTCTGTTTCTTCATATTTTTCTTTCTGTTTTTTTCCTTCATATAAAAAAACTTCATGGTTGCCATATGAAAAGCATATAGATATTTTAACTTTGCTGACATTAGTACTGGTGCCGTTTGCTGTGCTCAAAGCTGTACAGCATGCAATGGTAATGTCATCGCCAGACCAGTTGATGCTGACTTTGCGTGAACAGGCAATTTCACCAGAAGAGAACCAACTTGGCGTAGTGAAGTATTTCGTATATGTGATAAATGTCTTGTTGATGCTTGAACTTGGCAGAAAGAAAATAAGAAAGTTCCGTTTGTCTTTGGTGATAGTATTCTGTTTCTTGTTCTTTATAGCAACGATGTCAAAAACAACGTTGCTTACATACATTTTCTCTGGACTGTATATTTTATATGCAAACAAGAAAATCTCATTGAAACCAATATTGTTTTTTGGCTTGTTTCTTGTCGCAATGGTTCCAATTATGTATATCATGAGAGGAACTGATGATACCAACACGGATTCAGAAACTTTGGGTAATATTCTTGTTATATATATATTGTCGTCAGTTGTAGCGTTCAGCTATCTTACTCCGTGCAGCAGTAGCCAATGGGGGGAGATAACTTTGCGTCCGTTCTATAACATATTGCATGGCCTTGGCTTCAATGTCAATGTGGTTGACACGATTCAAAGTTTTGTTTTGGTGCCTCTTCCTACAAATGTGTATACATGCCTTGCTCCTTTCTATCAGGATTTCGGCATTACGGGAATATTCTCTTTCTCAATAATCGAGGGACTGATAGTCGGTGCCATATATAAATTGTCGAAAACAGGGCTTAATCTAATGATATATTTGTATGCGTTTATCTTCACGCTGCTTATGACTCAGTTTTTTGACGAGGCATTCTTTCAGGCAATTTCGGCAATACTGCAGACATTTATCCTTGTTTATTTCTGTCATGTAAAAATCATTTTTAAAAGAAAAGAGAAATGAAAAGATTTTTAGTTACAGTGGTTTTGTACAACAAACGTCCACAAGAAGCTTCTACGATAATGAGTCTTTCGCAGTTGTCTGCGGCAATGAGGAATAACATGAAAGTTGTTTTGTGGAACAACTCTCCTCAAGACCTTACCTCCGACCAAAAAACTGAGCTGTTTGCTCTGTTGGACGGAATAGAGCTTGGTTATAATTATAATGATGGTAAGAATTTACCATTGTCAGCGATATATAATAGTACTATAAAAAAATACTTGGATACAGATTTCCTCGTTATAATGGACGATGATTCTGTTTTCGATGAGTCTATGTTTGAAAAAGCATTAGATGCAATTGAAAAAAATCCTGAAATAGATTTGTTCTTGCCTATCGTTTATAATGGAAACGATATAGTAAGTCCTGCATACATGAATATGTTCAAGGGGCATTATTTCAAAGAAGTGAATCCAGGAGTCATGACCACAAAGCATGTTACAGCCATAAATAGTGGAATGATAATAAGTTCGAAGTATCTGAAAAATTCGTTTGAAGGCTACGACGAACGAATAAAGTTCTATTTTACTGACAACGACTTCATGTCACGCTATGATAATTCGCATGATAAGCTTTTCGTTCTTGATTATAAGATGAAACATACCCTCGACTTTTATAAGAGAGACGAATCTTACGAAAAAAAAAAGATACGTTTTCGGGATTTGCGCCGCTCTTTTCTTATCTTGATGAGGCGTGAGGGATGGCTGGCATATATGTTGACCCAACTGTATCTTTTCGTTTATTCAGTTAAGTTTGCAATAATACAGAGAGACATACGTTATATATTTGTATTTTAATAAATCAATATTATGAAACTGATAATAGACAATATTATATTTTATTGGCAACGTTCGGGTGGAATATCTGTTGTATGGAATGAATTAATAAACAGATTTCTGAAGAACCAGAATGATGATCGTATAGATTTAGAAGACGGCGGAGACTTGGAACTAGGTTTTATTGACTACGACAATTCTTCGGAAAATAAGTTTCGCAAGAACTTAAATATACCCGCTCCTTTTATAAAAAAGGTCATTCATCATAAAGGTATGATAATAAAACGCTATTTGTCTCAGCCTTTTAAATGCAGGGAGAAGTTTATTTTTCATTCTTCCTACTATAGAACATGTTGTAATACGAATGCTGTAAATGTTATAACTGTTCATGATTTTACATATGAGCTTTTCCAGCATGGATTAAAGAAATTCATACATCGTATAACTAAGAACCGTGCTATCCGTAAGGCAGATTATGTTATATGCATATCTGAGAATACAAAGAAGGACCTTCTTGAATTTGTAGATGGCATTGACGAAAAGAAAGTATTCGTAATATATAATGGAGTTTCCTATACATACAGGTTGCTTGATGACGGTTCAAGGTATAAGGAAGGTGATATGCCGTATCTTGTATTTGTTGGTGGACGCGATGGTTACAAGAATTTCGAAGTTGCACTGAACGTCGCAAAACAGTCTGGTATGAAAATGAAAATCGTGGGAAGGAAACTTTCGGAGGAAGAACAGAAGCACGTGGCTGATGTTTTGGAAAACAATTACGATGATTTAGGATTTGTTTCCGATGAAGAGTTGAACAGCCTGTATAACAAAGCATTTGCCTTAATATACCCGTCTTCATATGAAGGATTTGGCTTGCCTGTAATAGAGGCCCAACGTGCTGGTTGTCCAGTCTTGGCCCTGAATAAATCTTCAATACCAGAGGTTATTGGTAACAAAGACTTTTTGGTCAAAGACGAAACTGTCTCGTCTTTCATCGAAAAGATAGAAAAACTAAAGAATATGGAATTCCGTAAGCGGATTATTGCTGATGGAATAGAAAATAGCAGTCGATTTAGTTGGGACAATACCTATAAACGATATCTTGAAATATATAAACGTATAATGAACGAAGCAAAATGAGAATCTCTATAATAACAGCAACATATAACAGTGCTTCCACTGTTGCCGATACATTTGAATCTGTATTGAAACAGACATATAAAGACATTGATTATTGGGTGATTGATGGCGGATCCTCTGACCGAACACTTGATATAATAAAAGAATATCAGCCTAAATTCAATGGCAAAATGCATTACATCTCGGAAAAAGATCGTGGCATATATGATGCAATGAACAAGGGATTGGCACATTGTACAGGTGATGTTGTCGGGATATTGAATTCTGATGATTATTTTACCGACGATAATGTCTTGGCAGACTTGAATAATACGTTTGAAAATAACGACGTTGATTCTGTTTATGGCGATATACATTTCATTAATGACAGTAATCCAGATAAGATTGTTCGTTATTATTCTTCGGCTATGTTCCGTCCATTTTGGCTTCGCTTTGGTTTTATGCCTGCACATCCGTCATTTTATGCCAAGCGTGAGGTATTTGAGAAGTATGGCAAGTATTCGCTGGACTACAAAATTGCTGCCGATTACGACATGATGGTACGTCTTTTCTATAAGCATCATATAAGCTATAAATATATAAAGCGTGATTTCGTAACAATGCGTACTGGTGGGGTAAGCACAAAGAATATCCGTAATCGTTTGCTGATAACAAAGGAAGATGTTAAAGCATGTAGAACATATGGGCTTTACACGAATAAGTTCTTTATATCCTTGAAGTATCTGTATAAGATATTTGAGTTCATTTAGATAAGTATGAAAGCGTAATATATAAATATTTGAAAACTTTTTTGTAATAAAATTTGATGATGTAATAACTTTTTGTATATTTGTCCCGTAAAATGATATTGTAAGGAATAATATTAGAAAGCTTATGAAGGTAAACGTAGCCAATCCGATATACGACTCCGTGTTCAAGTATCTCATGGAAGACGAGCGTATCGCCAAGACGATACTTTCGGCATTGCTGAAAAAAGAAGTCTTGAGCGTGAAGATACGTCCGCATGAATATGTTAATACTACGAGAGACACACTGTCGATGTTTTGCATAGACTTTGCTGCCAATGTTAGGGAAGTAGACGGTAAGGAGCATCTTATTCTCGTGGAGCTGCAGAAAACATGGCTTGATACGGAAACGCTACGATTCCGACAATATCTCGGTGCACAATACAGCAATAAGGACAACATACAGAAAAACAGTAAAAAAGGATATGCCATACCAATGGTAGCTGTCTATTTGCTCGGACATAGGGTGGGGAATATTGAGGAACCTGTGATATATGTGAATCATAATTCGTATGACTATAACGGAAATATAGTTACCAAAGGAATACCGGACCCGTTTGTAGAGAGTCTCGTGCACGACAGTATCATCGTACAGATACCTTTGCTGAGAGGGCGTATAAACAATCATCTTGAAAAAGTGCTCAGTGTGTTCGACCAGTCGAATATGTATGCCGATGAGACACAGTTACTTACCATAGACGAAGCCCGTTATGAGGATGATGCCGACATGATGTATATCCTTCATCGCCTTACGGCAGCTGCTGCAAATCCTATGATGCGCCAGGATATGAATGTGGAGGACGAATATTTCTCCACTATAGAAGATCTTGACACACAGGTTATGAAGCAGAAGAAGCAGCTTGCAGAGCAGAAGAAGCAGCTTGCAGAGAATGAAAAGCAGCTTGCTGCAAAGGAGAACCAGCTTGCCGAGAAAGAAAACCAGCTTGCCGAGAAAGAAAACCAACTTGCCGAGAAAGAAAACCAAATAAAGAATATGGTTACGGCAATGTCAGCAAGTGGAATGTCGATAGAGACAATAGCTGATGCTACAGAACTTTCTCCAGCTGCAATAGAGATGATATTATCGAAGAAATGATTAAGACTGTAGGAGTAACTTTACTCTTATAGTTCTTTTATATAAGGAACAGAAAATTACTAACCTAAAATTTATTTTATGAAAAGAACTCTTTATGCCATGTCAGTCATGGCTCTAATGGTCGTATTGTCATTCCTTTCGTGTTCAAAAGACGCTGACGGATATTCAGGAGATGTAGAGCTTGGAAGCAACAAGCTCACTATACGTACAAAGGCCGTTTCTGGCGGAACCACAGCGATGACCGTTGCTACACCTATTAATATATATGTATTCGACAGCCAGGACAAATGTATTGCCCAGAAGACTCTTGAGGCTGAAACGGATAAAGCCGACATGAAGTTACAGGCTGGAAAATATAAGGTGTATGCCGTGGCAGGAGCCAGTTCCGCAGACTATTCTTTACCAAAGAAAGATGATGCCACTCCGCAAAGTATCATAGCTTTGAATGGAGGCAAACAACATTCTGATCTGATGACCGCAACAAGTGATGTAACTCTCGTTGAGGGGGAAGATTCAGACCTTACGCTCTTGATGCAGCGCAAAGTGTTGATGCTTACGACTGTAAATATTGCCGATGTTCCGGATGATGTTACAGGAATATCCGCAACCCTCAGTCCTCTTTATGAAAATATATCGCTCTCTGGCGACTATTCCGGAGAGCATGCTTCGCAGACGATAAATCTCTCGAAGCAAAATGACGGTACGACATGGACAGCAGATTGTAATCTTTTTCTTCTTCCAAGTGTTGGCAACCCGTCGGTTAAGTTCGTGTTTACAACTGCCGATGGCAAGAAAAAAACATTTACTTATGCAAGTCAGAAACCTCTTGTTGCCAATTATAAGGTATCGATAAACGTGAATTACCTGAAGGTAAAGGAACCGACGCTGAAATGCAACATAAACGGAGTAGACTGGGCGGGTACCGATGTATGGTCGTTTGATGCAGACGAGCGCAACTTTACTGTTGATGGCGGTGGCGATGAACCTGGAGGTGGCACCGTTGTTGAGGGTTCTGTTCCACGTGTCGGAACATTATACAAAGGCTGTTATGTATTGAAGACAGAGCAGATTGGGAATAATACAGTAGTGACGCTTATTGCCCCAGAGCAGTATAACACGTGGAAATATACCAAGGGTAATCAATCAGAAATGAAGACAGAGATTGATGCAAAACTTAATAGTGTTTCAGTAGATGGTGTATCGGGTTGGCGTTTACCTTCAAAAGAAGAACTCCAATATGTAAAGGATAACTATGAAACTGTCGATGCATTGATGAGTGCGTTGGGAATACAACGTTTTTTCTTGGGTTCACCCTCAAGTAACAGCTTTTTATTCAAGGATATTTCAGGGAGTATCTTTTCGTATATTTTGAAGTCTGGCAATGTAAACGAAACTCCTGGAAATGGAGTTTCCGTATTCCTACGTCCTTTCACAACACTTCTGTTTACAGACTAATCCTTATTTTTTATCAGCTCCCTCCCCCTTGGGGGAGCTGGAGGGGGTTATTTCTTATATATATACCTTGCCAATCCGTATATATATCTTCTGAAGCCAGGCTTATAATCAAGAATTCGGTCAAACCATCCGAGATGCTTTGCCACAGCCTTGACAACAATTCCAACAAAAAACATGGCAAACAGGGTGCCTATGCCGACGATATGCCATGCCCACTTACCGAAGAAACCATAGCAGGCTATAATACCGAGAGCCACGAGCGCTGTGTCTACACAGATCTTTACTTTCGGGAACTCCACTCCACTAACACGACTGATAGCCACGGGGAAACCTTCGCCAGGCATCGTTACGCTGCCACATCTAACTTCTAATGCTATTCCCGTGCCGAGAATCGTACAGCCAGCCACCTGTGCCACAATCTTCTGCCATAACAGGTCGGGAGAAAGCCATTCTGTGAACAGCATGTTCAAGTCGATTAGCGAACCGAACACGAAACCAACCAAAAGCTGGAATAACTGTACGGGCTCAAACTTGCGCCACAATACAATAATCTGTCCGACAACGAGCAGAGCATTCATTATATAAGTATACTGACCGATAGTCAGTCGTGGAACCATTGCTTCTTTGCCTGCACTTTCAAAAACGTACGGTAAAACGCTGATTACGCTCGAGCCGAGCATCGACCTAACACAAACGGCAACGCCTGCCGTCATAATCCACAATGAAACGAGCAGCAGCAAATGCTGCCAGCAAAACATAACAATCTTATCCTTCATACTTATACCTAATCAAAAAATCAATGCAAAAGTACATAAAAAAGCATAATATTGCGAGATAATGGACAAATTAAATTATCTTTGTACCCCATAAAACAACTAAATAAAAACAATAGGTAAATAAATTATGGGAGGCATCTTTGGCACTATCGCCAAGAAAAGCTGTGTGGCAGACCTTTTCTATGGCACCGACTACAACTCACACCTCGGCACTCGCCGTGGCGGTATGGCAACATTCAGCAAGGAGAAAGGCTTCGTCCGCTCCATCCACAATCTCGAGAGTTCTTATTTTCGCACCAAGTTTGAACCCAGTCTCGACAAGTTCGAGGGGGCGACTTCGGGTATCGGCGTAATTAGCGACACCGATGCACAACCGCTGATTATGAATTCTCATCTCGGACGCTTCGCTATCTGTACGGTGGCTAAAATCGTGAACATCGACGAGCTAACAAAGGAGCTTCTCGACAAGAATATGCACTTTGCCGAGATGTCGTCGGGCAGCACAAACCCTACAGAACTTGTTGCCTTGCTAATAATACAGGGCAAGTCGTTCAAGGAAGGCATAGAAAACGTGTTCCGCCATATCAAAGGCTCCTGCTCAATGCTTATCCTTACGGAGAGCGGCATAATCTGTGCCCGCGACTCATGGGGACGCACACCGATTATTATAGGAAAGAAAGACGGGGCTTATGCAGCTTCGAGCGAGTCCACATCGTTTCCAAACCTTGATTATGAAACAGACTATGAAGTAGGACCGGGCGAAATCATTAAGATAACTGCCGATGGCAGAGAGCAGTTGCGCCAACCCAACAATAAGATGCAGGTTTGCTCCTTCCTTTGGGTATATTATGGTTTCCCAACATCTACCTATGAGGGAAAAAACGTTGAGCAGGTGCGTTTCGACAATGGATACAATCTTGCCAAGACCGACCCTGTGGAAGTAGACTGCTGCAGCGGAATACCTGATTCCGGCACGGGCATGGCAATGGGTTATGCCGCAGGCAAGGGAGTTCCCTATCAGCGCTGCATAGCAAAATACACCCCTACATGGCCACGCTCTTTCACCCCGAGCAATCAGAAGATGCGCTCCCTCGTGGCAAAGATGAAACTAATCCCCAACAAGGCGATGTTAGGCGGCAAGCGCGTGTTGTTCTGCGATGATTCCATCGTCAGAGGAACCCAGTTGCGCGACAATGTAAAAGTGCTGTTCGACAAGGCAGGTCTTAAAGAATGCCACATGCGAATCGCCTGTCCGCCACTCGTCTATGGCTGTCCGTTTATCAACTTCACGTCATCAAAGAGCGATATGGAGCTTATCACTCGTCGTATGATAGAGAAGTTTGAGGGCGATGCCAACAAAAATCTCGATAAATATGCCACTACCGATTCTCCCGAATACAAGCGTATGGTAGAGGCAATCCGTAAAGACTTGGGACTTACGTCCCTGAAGTTCAATACCATCGAGCAACTCATAGCAGCCATCGGTCTGCCCAAGTGCCAAGTCTGCACCCATTGCTTCGACGGCAGCAGCCAGTTCTCGCTTGAGGAGAAAGCTGATGAATAAAAGTCTTTTAAATTAGAAAATAAAAATAAGAAAATCCTTCACGCAACCTCTATCTACTTGAGAAATAGAAAGTTATCGTGAAGGATTTATTATGTTTTTTTTTTTATATACCTATAATTTCTCAATTCTTTCTATAGAAAGTCCTGTAGAAAGAGCTATTTGCTCATTTGTGAGTCCTATGGCTTTCATTTTTTTTGCTATCTCTAAAGTTCCTTCCTTTCTTCCTTCCTCTCTTCCTTCCTCTCTTCCTTTCTCAAGTCCTTCCTCTCTTCCTTTCTCAAGTCCTTCCTCTCTTCCTTTCTCAAGTCCTTCC
>ERZ808246.252-NODE-252-length-47866-cov-8.132438_pt1 | contig 47866 bp, 52 predicted proteins | sample MGYA00521083_ERZ808246 | MGnify/ENA primary metagenome ERZ808246 (study PRJEB31516, sample SAMN03275577) | gut metagenome | biome: mammalia-associated habitat; material: feces | host: Papio cynocephalus | place: Kenya | collected 2012-07-07 ... | reverse complement strand
AAAAAAGGGAGGATATCCATAAAGACGTTTTCATCAAGGGGAGAAGGCTTTGAGCCGGCATAACATAAACGGATGTTCTGGCGATTTCGTTTCCGGACGTATCTGCCACGGGGATGTTTGGCTGTGCAAAAACGTGGTGGCGACGCAATCGCGGTGCGCGGATGTTCCGCGTTTACCTTTTAATATGGAAATTTGAAATGCCGATTACTGTAACAAAACCCTATCTGCCGCCGAAAGACGAATTTTTAAAATATGTGTCGGACATTTTCGATCGCGGCATATTGACCAATCAAGGGCCGAACGTATGCAAATTGGAAGCGAAGCTGTCCGCGTTTCTGAAGGCGGAAAATTTCCACTATGTCACCAACGGTACGATCGCCTTACAATTGGCATTGAAAGCGCTTGGAATTGAGGAGGGCGAAGTCATCACGACACCGTTTTCATACGTCGCGACGACCTCAAGCATTTTGTGGGAACGGTGCACACCCGTGTTTGTCGATATCGAATCCGATAATTTCACGATTGATCCAAAGAAAATCGAATCCGCAATCACGCCGCGCACACGCGCGATCATGCCGGTTCACGTTTTCGGCTATGCATGTGATGTTGAGGCTATTCAAAAAATCGCCGACAAGCACGGATTGAAAGTCATTTACGACGCAGCGCATGCATTCGCGTCCGAGTATAAAGGCAAACCTTTGGCTGTGTATGGCGACATTTCGACGCTGTCGTTTCACGCAACAAAACTGTTTCACACGATCGAGGGCGGCGCGTGCGTCGTCAAGGACAAGGCGGTCTCAGAAAAACTGGAACTGATCAAACGTTTCGGGCATGAAAAAGATAGCCACATCTGTTTGGGGATCAATGCAAAACAGGACGAATTCAATGCGGCGATGGGATTGGCGAATTTCGCGCATCTGGATGAAATCAAAGCCGCCCGAAAGCACATTTGCGAATTGTATGATTCCCTGTTGAACGGCAAATTGCGTCGCCCGAAAGCACAAGGCGGGCTGGAATACAATTATGCGTATTATCCAGTCGTGTTTGACAGCGAAAAAGAATTGTTGGCGGCATTCGACCGTCTGGCGAAAATCAACGTGTTTCCGCGCCGTTATTTCTATCCGACGCTGAACAAGTTGCCGTATCTGACGGCGCATTACGATTGCCCCGTGTCCGAAGACATCACGACGCGCATCGCCTGTTTGCCGCTGTACGTCGGATTGGCGGATGCGGATGTTGAAAGAATTTGCAGAGAGTTATAGGAGAAAATCCAAATGAAGAAATGTGATTGTATCTTCAGTCCAAGCGATGCGGCCGGATGGAACGATTGCCGCCGCGAACAGCCCTGTGGATAAAAAATTCGATTTGCCCGATACGTTGATCGGTGGAATGCCGGCCAGAATTTTACGACAAAATGTTTGTTGGTCGGCGGGAAGTTATAAAACGAATATGAAGCGATATAATCATGAACAGTAATTCCGTCAAAGCCACAATCCTTTGCATAACATATAATCATGAAAAGTTCATTCGCGACGCGTTGGACGGATTCGTGATGCAGAAAACAAACTTTCCGTTTGAGGTAATCGTCCATGACGACGCGTCAACGGACAAAACTCCGGAAATCATTCAGGAATATCAGCTGAAATACCCTGATATCATCAAACCGGTTTTGCAAACGGAAAATCAATTTTCCCAAGGCAGGGATCCGATCATCGACTTTATGGCCGAAAAAGTTCAAGGCGAATACGTCGCGTTGAACGAAGGTGACGATTATTGGACGGATGAAAACAAATTGCAAAAACAAGTCGATTTTCTGGACGCGCATCCCGATTTCGCCGTTTGTTTCCATCCCGTGAAAATTCATTGGGAAAACGGGGAGTTTTCCGACAGCGTTTTCCCGACGCCGAAAGACCGGTTTTACAAAACGGAATTGAAATTGGCCGATTTGCTGCGGCGGAACTTTATTCAAACGAATTCCGTAATGTACCGGTGGCGCAAGGATATTACGGCAATATGGCCAAAAAGGAAATTTGAACCTACCGATATTTTTCTGCATTGTTTTCACGCGCAAATGGGGAAAATCGCTTTTTTACCGGATGTCATGTCCGTTTACCGCAAACAAGACGGGGGAATTTGGAACCAAAAGGACATGGACGCCTTTTCTTTGAAAAACGATATGCTTTTGCTGGTTTTTTATGAGGAAATGGAAAAATGTTTTCACGTTCCAACGTTAAAAAAACAGTTGTTCTGCGCGCGCCGGTTGGTGGCGACCGCGTTGAAATTCGGGCGTTGGGATTTGTTGGAAAAAATGCGCGCCGATTTTCCGGAAACGTTTGAAAAAGTGTTGGCGGAAATATCCAATAAAGGGGATAAAAAAACAAAAAAATTATACAGATATATCCGTATTTTATCGTTCGTAAATTTGTTGTTGTTGATTTTATCAGCATATTTGTTGGTGAGGGGAGTGCTATGAAACTGGCTATTATGCAGCCGTACTTTTTTCCGTATTTGGGATATATCGCTTTAATCAAGCATACAGACGCCTTTATTTTGTTTGACCCCGTCCAGTTTATCAGGCACGGATGGATTGAACGCAACCGCGTTTTAAAGCAGGACGGCGGTTGGCAGTATATCGCTGTGCCGTTGAAAAAACATGATTTGTCAACAAAGATAAAAGACGTTAAAATAAACAATTCGGAAAATTGGCGCGGAAAAATTTTAGCGCAATTGGCGTGGTACAAAAAGAAAGCGCCGTTTTACAAACAAGCCGTTGACGTTGTTGAAAAAGGGCTTTCCTGCGAAACGGATTCAATAACAAAACTGAATCGGAACTGTTTGCAGGCCGTGTGCGATTATTTGTCGATTCCTTTCAACTGCGCGATTTTTTCGAACATGGATTTGACGATCAAACAACCGGAAGCGCCCGACGAATGGGCTTTGAACATATGCATGGCCATGGGCGACGTTGACGAATATTGGAATCCGCCGGGGGGAATGGAGTTTTTTGATAGGGGAAAATACGAAAACGCGGGCATAACCCTTCGTTTTTTAAAGCCGTCGTTACCCTTTTATTCGCAACGCCGCGGTGCGGAAAATTTTGAAAACGGATTATCCGTCATTGACGTGATGATGTTCAATCCCCCCGAAACAATCAACAAAATGCTGGACGATTATGAATTGCTGTAGGGAAATAGGCGGATATTTCGGATTGGAATGCGGAAAATCCGCGGATTTTCACAATGGCGTTTATCTGAATTCCGCCCGCAACGCTTTGCGCTACATTATTCGCGTGTACGGCATTAAAACGATGCGCGTTCCCGCATACACCTGTCCCGTCGTTTGGGACGCGATCGGGGCGGAAAACTGCGAAATACGCTTCTATGACATTGATGACGGCTTTATGCCGGTTCACGGTTGCGGCAAAGACGATTTCATTTTGTACAACAACTGGTTCGGCGTTTGCGGCAAACAGGTCGAGGCTATGGCCGAATGTCACCCGAATTTGATCGTTGACAACGCGCAGGCGTTTTATTCCGCTCCGAAAGGATTGGCCTGCTTTTACAGTCCGCGCAAGTTTTTCGGATTGGCGGACGGCGGCATAGCCGTTTGCGCAAAGACGGCAGGCGAAGAATACGAACAAGACGTTTCCTTCGATCGCTGTTCTCATTTGTTAAAGCGCATGGATTTAGGTGCAGCGGCGGGATACGCGGATTTTCAAAAAAACGACGCTTCCTTGAACGCTTTGCCGATAAGAAAAATGTCCGCTTTGACCCGTGCGATGATGGGCAATATTGATTACGGAGTGGCAAAAGCGAAGCGATTGGAGAACTTTCACTATTTAGAAGAAAAACTGGGACGCCGCTTTAATTTGGCGACGGATGACGTGCCGATGGTTTATCCGTATATAACGAACGACGATTCTTTGCGGCAAAGGTTGATTGAAAACAAAATTTTTGTTGCAATGTATTGGAACGGCGCGCAACCCGATTTAACGCGCAAAATTGTTCCTTTGCCGATTGATCAGCGTTACGGATTGGCGGAAATGGCAAGGATTGTTTCCGTGATCCAAAAATAGCTTTCCTTTCCTTTGACAGGGAAGGAAAACTGTATTCGTTACCTTATCGACAAGGGACAAAGCTATCCCCAAAACTGTTCGTCCAAAACGCGGTCTTCCAGATTGTATTCGGAATCAAACAGCAGGTTCAGGCCGATCGTGCGGTCTTCTTTGACGGTGACTTTGACGGCGTTGCGCAGTTCCGTGAAATCGGCCACCGCGCTGACGGGGCGTTTGTCGCTTTGCAGCACGTCAAAAACGATTTCCGCGTGGCGGGGGATGATCGCGCCTTGCCACCGGCGGGGGCGGAACGGGCTGATCGGCGTCAAGGCCAGAACGTTCGATGTCATCGGCAAAATGGGGCCGTGCGCCGAAAAGTTGTAGGCCGTGCTGCCCGCCGGCGTAGATACAAGCGCGCCGTCGCAAACCAGATGCGGCATTTTTTGCACGCCGTCGATGCTGATGGAAATTTCGGCCGCTTGCCGGCTTTGTCGCCACAGCGACACTTCGTTGAACGCCAGCGCGCGTTTGTGTTTGCCGTTCGCCGCCGTCGCGTCCATGACCAGCGGCCGCAATGTTGCGCAATCGGCGTTGTCCAGCCGTTCGTTCAAATCCTCTTCACGGTATTTGTTCATCAAAAAACCGACGCTGCCGCGGTTCATGCCGTAAAACGGAATGCCTTTGCCGATATGTTTGTGCAGGGTTTCCAACATAAACCCGTCGCCGCCCAAAACGACGAAAACGTCGGCTTTGGCGCACGTCGCGCCGCCGTACACCCGGCGCAGGCGCGTCAGGGATTGCTGTGCGATTTCCGTCGTGTCCGCCAAAAAACAGATTTGCCGCATATTCCATACTCTTTATGGACTTTTCATTACGATTTATCTATAATACCGGAAATTTGAAAAAATAAAAACAGGAAAAGAACCATGGCAAAAGGACGTTACCGTTCTTGTGTGTGTTTTTTGACGGCCGCGTTGATTGCGCCCGCCGCTTTTGCCGCGCCGTTTCCGGCGTCCGGAACGCCCAGCTTGCAATATTCGGCGGACAAAAGCTTTTCGCAACGTCCGAAACCGCCCGAACAGGCGACGCCCATGCCGCAAAAGGATGTGGACGCGTCCGGTCAGATCACTTTCGACGAACTGCGCGCGTTCGCCCGCGATTGGCGCAAATACGCCAAGTGGTTGAAAACGGACGGCAACCAGTACAAGGCCGTGGCCTATCTGGGGGTGTCGGAATCGGCGGATTATCCGGCGGAGGTCGTCCGGTGGCTGGACGCGCGCGGATGGGCGGCGGACAGGTTCTTTTTGCTGGAACGGAAATTCCGCGCCACCCTGTCCATTATGGAACAGGAAACGAAGCAGACGAACCTGCAAAACCATTTGGAATTTCAGATTCGCCAGCTGGATGAAAACAAAAGCCTGTCCGACAGCGCCAAAAAGAAAATGCGCAATCAATACATCAATTCGATTCGCACCGTGCGCGCCGCCACCAGCGCAAAAGCCCCCGTTACGCCCGAGGAATACGAGCTGATCAAATTGAATCGCGACGCTTTGACCCGTATTTTAAGCGATTGATCACAGCGAAATCAGCGGGATGTTTTCGCGGTTTTCGGAAACGATCCAGCGCGCGACGAAATACATCATAATGCCGATATACGTTCCCATGACCGCGTCGCTGATAAAGCATTGGGCGGCGATCACCGTTGACAGGGTCGTCAGCGCGGCCAACGCGTACAGATACCAGCGGATCTTCGGCCAAAAGGACGCGGCCGCGACAACCACCGCCCACAGGCTTTGAACGGCGAAGCTGGGGAAAGAGGTTTCGGAAACGCGAAACCGGAACGCCGAAAAACCGTACAGGCGCATGGTGTCCAAAAATTCGGGCGTGTAGCGTCCGGCCACGATGTTCAGCGCCAGCGTGACGCCCGACGACAGGGCGAGTGTCAGCAAAACGAACAAAACGGCGCGCGCCTTGACCATATTCTTTTCAAACACGTCCGTTGTCAGCGACAATCCCGCGACGGCCATGTAAAACAGCCACAGGCCGGCCAAAATCAAAAACCACCACCCCGACGGGTTCAAATCCGCCAAAGCGGACAGGTTGCCCTGTTGCGGCGCGGACAGGCGCGCCATGGCGAACGGTTCGTCCAAAAATCCGATTGAAAACGCGCAGAACAGGCAGACATAAATGAACGCCGCGGTTTTAGGCTGTTCACGGGTGAATGCGGCGACGATTTCGCCCCCGCGAACCAATCGGGGACGCAAATTTCCCCACCGCAGCGAATCGGCGGCTTTCCGGACGGCCGGCGATTTTAACGCCTTGTCGAACAGGGCGGCGGATTTTTGCGCCGCGGCCGTTGCGACGGTTTTGAAACGTTCTGCGATTTTTTTCCTGTCAATCATGATTCTGTCCGCTGCTTTTATAAAACCGACGCTACTATAACATAAGAAAACGGCAAGGTTAAGGGGTGTGACAATGTTTTTTTGCGCGTCCGCGCACCCGCGTGTTGAAAAACGCGCGGCCGGAATGTTAAAATAAACGCCGCGGAGAGGAAAGATATGAAAACGGCCGGTGTGATATTGACGCTTGTTTTGATTCTGTCGGGGACGGTTGCGTCCGCCGATGTCGTCGATATGCGCGCCTACAGCATCAAACGCGGGTTCAAGGCCTATCACGCCAAAAAATCGGCGGGGCATCAGCCCGTCGTGCATAAAACAACCGCCGCTTCGCCGAAAACGGGGGCGCCGCAGCCGGTGGCGCGGCAGCCGCAACAACAGCCGCAAAACCAGAACGCGCAGGCGCAGCCGCCCGCCGTTTCGGAGGCAAAATCGAAGCAGCACAAGGAAATGCAGAAATACATTGATGAAAATCCGGAAGTGCTGCCGGATATTTAAGGCGGGGGACGATGCGTCGTTTTTTGTTGCTTTTGTCGGGAATTGTTCTGTTCACATCGGTTGCGTCCGCGCAGGTCGTCGATATGCGCGCCTACAGCCGTCGCCGCGGGTTTAAGGCCTATACGGTCAAACACGAACAAACGCAAAGGGCTGAACGGCAATATGTCCGCCAGCCGTCCGCGCAGACCGTTCAGAACGCGCAGAATGCCGCCGTAACGCCGCAAAAGAAACAGCCGGCCGCGCAGTCGCAGGATAACGGACGTATTCACCAGACGGGCGTGAAAATTTTTCAGGAAAAGGACGAGGACAAGGTTTTGAAATTCGATGTAGATAATCCCGAATTTGACAAGCTGACAAAAAAACAGCAGGATGACGTGATGAGCCGCATTTCGATAAAGGAAGAATGATGATGAAAAAATATGTGATTTTCGCATTGGGGATGCTGATGGGAACGCAGGCGCAGGCCGTCTGTTCGGGCGGGTTCGACGGTCGCGGCGGCATGGATTCCGGATGTTCCGAAATGGGCGCGCTGGGCGAGCTGATCTACAAGCGCGACGACGCCGGCCGTGTGTTGCGCAAACGGAACGACGCGGAAATCAAGGACTATCTGGTCACGACGGTTGAAAAACGGTTGGAACGCCGCGGCATTACGATGAAAGACAAAAACGGGTCGCCGGTGATCAAAATCGACCGCGACACCGTCACGTTCGACCTGTTCAACCAGAACGGGGAAAAGATTTACACCTATACCGTCGATGTGGCCAAAGGGGTGCCGCAAAACGAAAAGGACATCATCGCCGCGCGCGAATCCTACGACGCGCAAAAGGCGCGCGCCAAGGCCGACCGTTTGGATCGGATCGCCAAGGTGCAGGCTTTGGGCGACAAAATCAAGGCCGAGGAAATCGACGGCAAGGCGGCAGCGAAAAAATGAAAAAGCTTTTGTTGACGGCGGGGATCGTATGCGCGCTGACGGCTTGCGCCGAACGGCGGGTCGAGGACAAGACGCCTTTGATGTTGGAAACGGCGATCGACAGCGATTTGCTGGTTTTGAAAACCGAGGATGTCCGCATCGCCGAAGTGCGGGCGAAGCGGATCGCGTATGAATACAGGGACGCGAACGTCCGTTTGGTTCAGCTGGAGGATCACGCCCGCCGTTTTTGCGAAGGGCAGGGGCGCGACGTGATTTTGGTCGATATGCGGTTGACAAAGCGGGACGGTTTCCGCCGCGCGACGTTCGATTGTCGGGAAAAGCCCGTCCTAATCCCCTGAAACGGCCTTTAAAACAAACACGCGCAGGGACGACGACAGGCTGTCCGTCCGTTCGGCGTCGATTCGCGTGATCAATTCGGCGGGCGTCATCCCTTTGTCGGCGGCGATTTTTTTCAACGTCGCGTAAAATTCGGGTTCCAGCGAAACGCTGGTGCGGTGGCCGGCGATCATGACGGAATATTTGCGCACGCTCATTTTTTCAAAATCCGTTTGAAAAAATCGTTGCCCTTGTTGTCCGTCAGGACAAAGGCCGGAAAGTCCTTGACCGTGATTCGCCACACCGCTTCCATCCCCAATTCGGGAAAAGCCAGACAGCGGCATTCCGTGATGTGTTCCGCCGCCGTTTGCGCCGCCGCACCGCCCAGCGTGCCCAGATAGAATCCGCCGTTGTCGCGGCAGGCGTTCGTCACCGCGTCCGACCGGTTTCCTTTGGCCAGCATGATCAGCGACGCGCCGTGTTTTTGCAGCAAATCGACATAGGAATCCATACGTCCCGCCGTGGTGGGGCCGAACGATCCCGACGGCATCCCCGCGGGCGTTTTGGCGGGACCCGCGTAATAAACCGGAAAGCGTTTCAGGTAATCCGGCAACTCTTCGCCTCGTTCCAGCATTTCCTTGAACCGCGCGTGTGCGATGTCGCGCGCCACGATCAGCGTGCCGTTCAACGATACCCGATCCCCGACCTTCAGCTTGTCCAAATCGGCCAGCGTTTCGGATATCGGGCGGTTCAGGTCGATTCGCGTGCCCGCGCCGTTCAGCGCGTTGTCCCGGATGTCGGGCAGGTATTGCACCGGATCGGTTTCCAGTTGTTCCAAAAACGCGCCGTCGGGCGTGATTTGCGCCAGAATGTTCCTGTCCGCGACGCATGAAACGCCGATCCCGACGGGCAGGGACGCGCCGTGACGCGACAGGCGGATCACCCGAACGTCCAAGCAGAAATGGCTGCCGCCGAATTGCGCGCCCAAGCCGTTGGCGTTGATCAGGGGCAGCAGCTCGTTTTCCAAATCGGTGTCCCTGAACCCCGATTCTGTCGCGGGCATGGCGTCCAAAGCTTTGGCGGACGCCAGTTTGACGGCTTTCAGGTTGGCTTCGGCGCTGGTGCCGCCGACGACGACCGCCAGATGATAGGGCGGGCAGGCCGCCGTGCCGATTTCTCGAATTTTTTCCAGCAGAAAGGAAATTAGCGCGGGTTTGTTCAACAGGGCGCGCGTTTGTTGGAACAGGTACGTCTTGTTCGCCGATCCGCCGCCCTTGGCGATCATCAAAAAACGGTATGTGTTGCCTTTCGCCGCCGTCAGATCGATTTGCGCGGGCAGGTTGTCGCCGGTGTTTTTTTCCGTGAAAAACGATGTCGGCGCATTTTGGGAATAGCGCAAATTCAGTGTGGTGTAAGCTTTTTTTATCCCTCGTTCAATCGCCGCCGATTCTTCGCCGTCCGTTAAAACCAAATGCCCCTTTTCGCCCAGAACGATTGCCGTTCCCGTGTCCTGACACAATGGCAGAACCATGCCCGCCGCGATGTTCGCGTTTTTCAAAAACTGCAGGGCGGCGAACCTTTCGTTGGCGGAGGATCGCGGGTCGTCGAACACGCCGCGCAAAGCCCGCAAATGATCCGCGCGCAGCAAATGCGACACGTCGCGGAACGCGGCGAACGCCAGATCCTCGAACACGCGGGCGGGAACGCGCAGGAATCCGTTTTCAACAGAAACCGGATCGGTGTCGATTTCGCGGAAAGCCGCCGGCGCGGGGAACAGCATGGCTTATTTCTTTTTGCGGAACGCGCTGAGGCTGACGACGTTTTCGCCGTCGGCGGCGGGAACGTCCGCGGGCGTTTCGGGTTCGACGGGTTCGGGCGCGGGCGCGACGGCGTTGAACGAAACCGCGAATTGCGCGAACGGGTCGGCAAACCGCGTGATCGCGTCGAACGGCACCGTGATGCGTTCGGAAATGCCCGAAAAGCTGAGCGTGACCGAAAACGATTCGTCGCCGACATCCAGATCGCTGAACTCGTGCTGTAAAACAATGGTCATTTCTTCGGGGTATCCGGCTTTCAACCGTTTCGACAAAACGACATCCCGACGGTTTGTTTGAAACGTGATATAGAAATGATTGCCGTCCAATCCGTTTTCCTGCGCCAGTTTCAACGCGTCGCGCACGACGTGCATCAAAGCCCGTTCGACAAGGTGTTCATAGGAAATTTCGGTCATCGGCGATCCTTTAAAAAAAGCGGTTAAAGAAAAACGGGACACTTCTGTTGCTAGGCAAGTCCCCGCCCCACCCGCGACGCTCAAGCCGCGGGGATTAAGTTCGGTCATCCGGCCGCATTACGCAGCGAGAGCAACCTGAGTGCGATTATCGTTCGCATTTAAAATTACAGCCCGATAACGGTGGTACAATGCCGGATGCAAACCTTACCTTTACTACGCGCGTCGATCCTGTTTCGTCCCCGTATGGTGGAGACGCCGGGTACCGCCCCCGGGTCCGCTACGCCTATTCCATAGGGCGTTTAGCATCATAGTCGGGAAGACCCGACGCCATAATTATAAGGACGGCCGCGTCAAAACGCAAGAGCGGAAAACGCCGGAGGGCAACTTCCTCGACTGTCGGGCGCATTCTGCGGTTCAAAATGCTTTTTCGGTGACGAAAATCACAAAAAATCACTGAAAAAAAGCAAAAAAATGCGGAAAAGCGCGCTTTTTCCTATTGACCGGATAAAGCTTCGCGTTTTAAACTTCCCCCTAGATTCGCGATTGAATCTGAGTTTTATCTTTTAATTTAATAGAGGGAGCCCTCACGTGAATAAGAACGATCTCGTAGCTGAAGTAGCGAAGAATACCGGCCTGTCCAAAACGGACGCCAGCAAATCCGTTGATGCCTTTTTGAACGCCATCACCGGCGCTTTGAAAAAGGGCGACGAAGTCCGTCTGGTCGGATTCGGCACGTTCAGCATCGCCGAACGCGCCGCGACCGAAGGCCGCAACCCCCGCACGGGTGCCAAAATCAATATTCCGGCTTCTAAACAGCCGAAATTCAAGGCCGGCAAAGGTTTGAAAGACGCTGTCAACTAATCGCGCTTTCTTATTTAAAGACAGGCGGTACGCGTTTCGCGGCCGCTTGTTTTTTTTGACTTGATTATCGGGTGGAAAATCCTGTATAACCGCGATTGTTCACGGGCGACTAGCTCAGCTGGTTAGAGCATCTCGTTTACACCGAGAGGGTCTGCGGTTCGAATCCGTAGTCGCCTACCAATAAAGAGAGGGAGATTTTAATCTCCCTCTCTTTATTGATATAGAAGACTTGGATTTGAACCGCAGACGCGGTTCGGTCGCCGTAGGCGACGACGCGCAGGCGTGAAACGCCGAGCGGCCGGCTAGACCGGTGAGCGATAGCGAACAACCCGTAGTCGCCTTTTTTGCACTGCCGTGCGGGCGAAAATACTGCCGTATGGGCAAAAGTGTCGGTCTGCGCGCGGCTTTTCTTGATTTGATTCGCGGGCGCGCCGGATGTTCGGAACGGTCGGTCGGCTTGATTTTCTTTTGTATTCGGCTATACTTAACCGTTCTTTGGCGGGGAAGTTATGGAATATTTTGAAGAATATAAAAAACAGGGCGAGCCGGAAAAATATAAAAAGGCGGAAAACTGGGGCGTGGCTGTCGGTTTGCAGCGGGTTGACAACCTGACGCCTTCAAAATACCTGATCGAAGTGGCCAAGGAGAATATCGAAGGGCGGATTTCCATTGACGAAGCCGGAAGGCTGGTTTCCGGCTATTATCAAAAAAATCCGGCCGCGACTCTGCGAGAACATAATGAAAAAGAGGCGGACGAGGTTTCGGCGCGTATTGCCAAACTGTTAAGCACCCGCGCTTTTTCGTTCAGTCCGGCGGAGCTGATATCCATTCACGGAACGTTGTTCGCAGGCGTTTTTGATAAGGAAACCGCCGGCAAAATCAGAACTTACGACATCGTCAAAAAAGAACCGGTGTTAAACGGTGACACCGTTGTTTACGGTCGTGCCGACAACATTATGGAAATGCTTGACTATGATTTTGCGCAGGAAAAACGGTTTAATTATAAAGGCCTTTCCAAACGGGAAAAAGCGGAACGGCTGGCCGTGTTCACTGCCGGAATTTGGCAAATCCACCCGTTTTGGGAGGGCAATACCCGCACTACGGCGGTGTTTATGATAAAATATCTTGGCGCGCTGGGTTTTGAAGTCAATAACGATATGTTTGAAACGCACGCAAAATATTTCCGAAACGCTTTGGTGCGCGCCAATTATCAGAATTTAAACAAGGATGTTTACTATACCCTTGAATATTTAAACAAATTTTTCGGCAATTTGCTGTTGGGCGAAAAAAATCCGTTGGATGACGGGGAAATGCGGATATAGCAAACTTCGGAGAAGCGCGAAACACCGAGGCGGGCGGTGTTTTTAATTATTGTTTGCGTCTGTCCTTTTATGTTAAAATCCGCGACCGGAGGCCAATATGAACAATCATCCGCCGCGCTGGGATTTGTCCCCGCTTTACAAATCAATCGACGACCCGCAAATCGACAGGGATTTGGAGGCTGTCGCGGCGCGGGCGCGCAGATTCGCCGTGCGCGGGCAGGGGAAGATCGCCGAAATGATGCCCGCCGATTTCGGCAAAATGATTGTCGATTACGATCAGCTGGCCGCCAAAGCGGACAAGATCGACGCTTTTGCGACGATGGTTTACACGGCGGACATGGCCGACGAACGCAATGTCGCCTTTTATGAAAAAACGTCGGCGCGGATCGGAAAAGCTTTGGAAAAGACGGATTTCTTTGAATCCGAAATCGCCGCTTTGCCCGACGGGGCGTTGAACCGTCTGATGACGGACGAAACGGCGCAGAAGTACGGTTTTTGGATCGAGCGGGCGCGCGCGGGAAAGGTCGATTTGGACGCCGGAACGCGGGCGCGGCTGAACGAAAACGCCGATCAAACGGACAAGGCGTTGCTGCTGTACGACAAAACAAAAAACGAAATTGATTTCCAAATCGACGGCGAAAAAGTCACGTCGAACGATTTGTACGCCATGGCGTATTCCGCGGACGAAACGGAACGGCGCAAGGCTGGGGCGGCGATGAACGCGGGGTACGCGGGCAAAGCGGACGTATTCGCCGGCGTCGTCAACACCGTCGCGCGGAACAAGGCGTTTTCCGATCGGGCGCAAGGGTTTGAAACGCCCGTCGAATCGCGCAACAGGTCGAACCGGATCGACGGTGGGGTCGTTGACGCTTTGGTGTCCGCGGTTGACGCCGCCGCGCCGTCCGTCGCCCACCGCTATTACGCGTTGAAAGCGAAATGGGCGGGGCGCGACAAAATCGGCTATTGGGACAGGAACGCGCCCGTCGCGGGCATTGAACCGCGCCGCTATACGTTTGACGAGGCCAAAGAGATCGTGTTGTCGGCCTACGGCTCTTTTGACGCGGAAATGGGCGAAATCGCCCGCGGGTTCTTTGACAAAAAACGCATTGACGCCGAACCGCGCGCGAACAAAGAGCCGGGGGAGTACGCGATGCCGGTCGTCAACGGCAAGCCGTATATTAAAATGAGCTTCGGCGGCACGACCAACGACGTTTTGGCGCTGGCGCACGAATTGGGACACGGCATCCATTACGAACTGGCGAAAAAGCAGGGCGCGCTGGGGGCGCAAATGCCCGTCACGATCGAGGAAACGGCGTCGATTTTCGGGGAGATGCTGGCTTTCGACGCGTTGTTGAAACGCGAAAAGGATCCGAAGCAACGCTTCGCCCTTCTGTCGGACAAAATGGGGCGCGTCATGCTGACCACGTTCCGCCAGATTTCCTTGCACCACTATGAGGAAAACATTCACAACACCGTGCGCGAAAAGGGAAAAATCTCCGTTCCCGAAATCAACAAGGCGTGGACGGACGCGCAGCGCAAAATGACGGGACCCGCCGTGATTAACGATGAACGGTCGTCGTCGTGCTGGGCGGATGTGCCGCATTTGCTGAAAACGCCGTTTTACGTTTACGGTTATGCCTACGGGGAATGTGTGACCTCGTCGCTGTATCAGGTGTACAAGGACGGGACGGTCAAAGATTTTCCGGAAAAATATAAGGAAATGCTGGCCAAAGGATCGACGGAACGCCCCGACGGGCTGCTGCGGCCGTTCGGTTTGAACGCGGCCGAACCCGATTTTTGGAATCGGGGGCTGTCCATGATGAAAGGCTGGGTTGACAAGCTGGAACGCTTGACGCCGGAAATGACGCCGGTCAAAACCGCCGCCGCGCTGAAACGGGCGAAATCGGCGGGCAGATGAGCGAAAAACGGACTTTTCCGTTGACTCGCGCGCCGGAAAAAGATATAAACACCTTAATCATAAAAGGTTTTTAACACCTTATGCCTCCACGGAGGTTCGTCTGCCGGTGAAGATACGCTCACAGACGCCCTTTTTGTTTGTATAAGGTTAAGAGGTTTAAATGTTTGATTCTTTGGCGGAAAAATTAGGCGGCGTGTTCGACCGCTTGGCGCATCGGGGGGCTTTGACCGAAGCCGACGTCGATAACGCCATGCGCGAAATTCGAGTCGCGCTGCTGGAGGCGGACGTCGCTCTGCCTGTCGTCAAAGATTTTGTCGCCAAGGTCGGAGAGCAAGCCGTCGGACAGGCAGTGATCAAATCGGTCACGCCGTCGCAGATGGTCGTCAAAATCGTCAACGACGCTTTGGTCGAAATGCTGGGCGGGGAAAACGCCGCGCTCGACCTGAACGCCGCCGCGCCCGTTCCCGTTTTGATGGTCGGGTTGCAGGGATCGGGCAAAACGACGACCTCTGCCAAATTGGGTTTGCGCCTGAAAAAGGACGGCAAACGCGTTTTGATGGCGTCGCTGGACGTGTACCGTCCCGCCGCGCAGGAACAGCTGGCGCAGTTGGGCGGGCAGATCGGCGTTGACACTTTGCCGGTCATTATCGGTGAAAAGCCCAAGGCGATCGCGTCCCGCGCGATGACCGAGGGGCGCAAGGGCGGTTACGATGTTGTGATTTTGGATACGGCCGGCCGTCTGCACATTGATTTGGACATGATGGGCGAAGTCGCCGACATCCGCGCTTCGGTTCAACCGAAGGAAACGTTGTTGGTCGTTGACGCGCTGGCCGGACAGGACGCGGTCAACATCGCCCGCGAATTTAACGAAAAAATCGGCGTGACAGGGATTGTTCTGACCCGTATCGACGGCGATTCGCGCGGCGGCGCGGCGTTGTCCATGCGCGCCGTGACGGGAAAGCCGATTAAGTTTTTGGGCGCCGGCGAAAAGGTCGAGGCGCTGGAACCGTTCCATCCCGACCGCTTGGCCGGCCGCATTTTGGGAATGGGCGACGTTGTTTCTCTGGTGGAAACGGCGGCGGAAAAAATGGACAAGGACGAGGCGGAACGCGTCGCCAAACGTATGATGGACGGGCGTTTCGACTTGAACGATATGTTGTCGCAGTTGCGGCAGATGCAGAAAATGGGCGATTTGAAAGGCCTGCTGGGAATGTTGCCCGGCATGGGCAAGTTCAAAGCGCAGATCGACGCGGCCAAAATCGACGACAGAATCTTTAAACGGCAAGAGGCGATCATTCTTTCCATGACGCCTTATGAACGCCGTAATCCGGACATCATCAAAGCGTCGCGCAAAAAGCGCATCGCGGCGGGGTGCGGTTTGTCCGTGCAGGACGTCAACAAATTGTTGAAGCAGTACGAACAGATCGCCGAAGTGATGAAAAAGATGAAAAAAATGGGAAAGCGGGGTCTGTTCGGCGGTCTGCCCGGCGGATTCGGCGGCGGTTTCGGCGGAATGGGGGGATTCCCTCCGTTCGGCGGATTTCCGTCATAAATCGCAGACGTAACAAGATTAAAGTGAGGTAATTAAACTATGTCAGTTCGTATCAGACTCGCCCGCGGCGGATCGAAAAGCGCGCCTTTTCATAAAATCGTCGTGGCCGACCAGCGTTGCCCGCGCGACGGCCGTTTCATTGAACGCGTCGGTTCTTACAATCCGTTGTTGCCGGCGGATCACGCCGAACGCGTCGTCGTCAAGGCCGATCGTGTGAAATATTGGCTGGGCGTCGGGGCTCAACCGACGGAACGCGTTGCGAAATTGCTGTCAAAGCTGGGACTGTGCGCCGCGCCCGTCATCAACGACCGCCCGCAGAAATCCGCGCCGAAAGCGAAAGCTCAGGAACGCGCCAAAGCCAAAGCCGAAGCTGCCGCCGCGGCCGCCGAAGCCGCTGCCGCGCCCGCTGAAGCCTAATTCCTGACACGGGAAGACGACGACAATGACAAATTCCGCTGAACGTCAAAACATGGTTTGCGTGGGCGTCATCACGACGGTTCACGGCGTCCGCGGAAACGTCAAAGTCAAAAGCTTCACGCGCAAGGCGAGCGATTTCGCGACTTTCGGGACGTTGTACGATGCGACCGGCAAACGTTCTTTCAATGTCAAAATCGTCGGGGAAAGCAAGGGGATTTTCCTTGTCGCCATCGACGGGCTGACGGACAGGACGGCGGCCGAATCGCTACGCGGAACGGAATTGTACGTTCCCCGCGAAAAACTGCCCGAAACGGACGCCGACGAATTTTACTATGTCGATTTGATCGGCATGACGGCCAAAACGCCGGACGGTGAAATTCTGGGCGAAATCAAAGGGGTGTACAACTTCGGCGCGGGGGATATGCTGGAAATCGACGGAATCGACGATTTCGTTTCCTTTTCCAAACAAAACGTTCCTGCCGTCGATTTGAAATCCCGCGTCGCGACGATCCGCCTGCCGCAAAGCGTTGAAGCGAAACCCGAAAAGCCGGAGCCGTAAGATGTCCTTTTTTACGGCGAACGTGCTGACCGTTTTCCCCGAAATGTTCCCCGGATATCTGGGGTGTTCATTGGCGGGAAAGGCTCTGGACGAAGGGAAATGGACGCTGAACGTGACGAACATTCGCGATTTCGCGACGGATCGGCACAAAACGGTGGACGACACCCCCTTTGGCGGCGGAGCCGGAATGGTCATGCGCCCCGATGTGTTGGGCAGAGCCGTGGAGGCGGTTCATCACGCGGGAACGCGTTTGATCTATTTTTCACCGCGCGGTGCGAAAGTGACGCAGCAAACGGTGGAACAGCTGGCAAGCGAGGGAGAGGCGACTTTTCTTTGCGGCCGGTTCGAGGGAATAGACGAACGCGTGTTGGAAGCCTATCCGTTTGAAGAAGTCAGCTTGGGCGACTTCGTTCTTTCGGGCGGGGAACCGGCGGCCTTGGCGGTGTTGGACGCGATCGTGCGTTTGCTGCCGGGGGTCATGGGATGTCGCGCTTCCTTGGACGAGGAAAGTTTCAGCAACGGTTTGCTGGAATACCCGCAATACACGCGTCCGGTCGAATGGAACGGACGCACCGTGCCGGAGGTTCTGAATTCGGGACATCACGGACGGATTGCCGCTTGGCGATTGGCGCAAGCGGAAGAGTTAACCAAACGGCGGCGACCGGATTTGTGGAAAGCTTATCTGGAAACCGCGAAAAAGCGAGAGGATTAAAATTATGGATTTGATCAAAACGCTCGAAAAAGAGCAGATGGAAAAACTGACGAAGAAAGAAGGTTTTCCCGAATTTAAAGCCGGCGACACGCTGCGCGTTCACGCGAAAGTGGTCGAAGGCGACCGCGAACGTATTCAGGTGTTTGAAGGCGTTTGCATCGCCCGCAAAAACGACGGTCTGAACTCGACGTTCACCGTTCGCAAAATTTCTTTCGGCGAAGGCGTCGAACGCGTGTTCCCCGTCTATTCCCCGAACGTTGCCAAAGTGGAAGTTTCCCGCCGCGGTAAAGTCCGTCGCGCCAAGTTGTATTACCTCCGCAACCTGCGCGGCAAAGCCGCCCGTATCGCCGAAGTCAACGATACGGCGAAGTAATTTTCCGTTGCCTCTGGCTTTTGGAAGGGAAGCGGGTTTAACGCCCGTCTTCCTTTCCGCAGGGCGCGAAAATTTTCCCGACGCCTTTTCGATCAAAGGCGGGCGGGCTTTTATTGTTTATTTCATACTGGAGAACGCACAATGGTAAAAGTGGCTGTCGTCGGCGCGACGGGGAACGTCGGGCGCGAAATGTTGCAAACGCTGGCGCAAAGGAATTTTCCGGCCGACGAAGTGTTCGCGGTGGCGTCCGCCAGATCCGCGGGCAAAGAGGTTTCTTTCGGCGATGACGCCGTTTTGAAAGTCCGCGATCTGGACAAATTCGATTTCAAAGGCATCGACATCGCGCTGATGAGCGCGGGGGCTTCCGTTTCCGAAAAATACGCGCCGAAAATCGCGGCGGCGGGTTGCGTCGTCATCGACAATTCGTCGCAATGGCGCATGGATCCCGACGTGCCGTTGGTCGTTCCCGAAGTCAATCCCGAAGCGATCGCCGATTATAAAAAGAAAAACATCATCGCAAATCCGAACTGTTCGACGATTCAGATGGTCGTTCCGTTGGCCGCGCTGCACAAAGCTTTTCACGTCAAACGCGTCGTCGTGACGACTTACCAGTCCGTTTCCGGCGCGGGCAAAGCGGCGATGGACGAATTGTTCGACCAGACCAAAGGCATTTATTGGGGCGAGGAACTGTCCAAAACGCAGAACAAATTCCCCAAACAGATCGCTTTCAACGTCATTCCGCACATTGATGTGTTCTTGGACGACGGTTCGACCAAGGAAGAATGGAAAATGACGGTCGAAACGAAAAAGATCGTCGATCCGAAAATCAAGGTTCACGCCAACTGCGCGCGCGTTCCCGTTTTCGTCGGCCACGCGGAATACGTCAACATCGAAACCGAAAAGGAAATTTCGGACAAGGACGCGACGTTCATTTTGAAAAAGACCCCCGGCGTGACGGTTTTGGACACGCGCGAGGCGGGCGGCTATCCCACGCAGGCGGAAGTCGCGGGCGAAGACGATGTGTTCGTGTCGCGCATCCGTTCCGACGCGACGGTCGATAACGGCCTGAGCTTTTGGTGTGTGGCGGACAACTTGCGTAAAGGCGCGGCGTTGAACGCCGTCCAGATCGCCGAAGTGCTGGTTCGCGATTACCTGAATAAATAAGTTTTTGAAACGGAAATTTTAATACAAAAAAGCTCCCCGATCGGGGAGCTTTTTTGTATAGAAAAACTTGTTTTTAATCGTTTCTCCCTATATACTGATAAAGGTTTGTTTTAAAAACAAACAAGTGCCTTAGCGGGCGCGGAGTCCTAGAAAAACTCTTTCAGCTATACCGGTGCAGATATGCGCCGTCACCGTTTTGCGTATGCGCAAATGCGGAAAAATATCCCCAACTTTTGTTTCTTGGTTGGGGAGCTTTTGACGTATGTCCAGAACGCGCCCCGTCCATATTTTGGAAAAACGAAAGCGTTTAAAGGTCAAAAGGATCAAGTATAGCTGATTTTTTCTACTCCCCGACCGCTTTTGGCGGTCATTTTTGTGCCTGAAAAAAGAGGGGAGCTATGAAGAAAATCTTTTTATTTTTATGCGCTGTTTTTATGGCGGCGCCGATTGCCGCATTGGCGGAAACGTGTGAATGGGAACATTGTGCAGACTGTTCCGGTGTCTTCTCTTGTTCTGCATGTGAAGACGGATATGTATTAAACCATATAAACAGTAACTGTTATAAAATAACACCAATAGAGCATTGCGCTGACTACTTCTATTATAAGAATGATGTGCAGTGTCAGAAATGTGAAAACGGTTGGGTTGGAACAAGTTATTACAACACAAAAGTATGCAACAAAAATACAGTAGAACATTGCAATGCAAAAAACGAGACGGATATAAGAAAAGAACAAGAAACCGGTCTTAAACAGTGTAGCCAATGCGAAGGGGGATACGGGCTTTATAAACAAGAGGGCAAAGATACGCAATGTGTTCCGTGCGAAGATAAAAACGCCCGGACGTGTTTTACACCCGATAATAGTGACTGGTGTAAATACGGGTATTCGTTAGGCGATGATGCGCAAGGATCCGGCAACCGGTATTGTTTTAAAAATATCGCCAACTGTGCAGAATACAAAGGTGTAATGAATACAAGCGGTTGGTGTTCCAAATGCCAAGACGGCTATACGTTGAGTGCCGACAAAACATCGTGTGTAAAGGGAACGATCTGCCCTGAAAACGCCACTTGTTCGGGCAAAAACGTCACCTGCAACAGCGGTTACGGGCTGCAAAACGGGATGTGCGTTAAAATCACCTGTCCCGCGAATTGTTCCGCGTGTTCGTCCGCGACAACCTGTACGACGTGCGCTGCGGGTTACAGCCTGATCGGCGGCGAATGCGTCGAAGGAACCGTCGCGCAATGTCCGTCGGATTCGACAATGTCGTCGGACGGTTGTTGCTGCATTCCGAAATAAAGGGGGCGGCGATGAAAAACTTTTTGATTTTCATTTTATGCTTGAACTGCGGTTTGTTTTTCGCAATCCGCGGGGCGGACGCTAAAGCGCGGAAGCTGGGACGTACCAAGGAGTATTCGACCATGAACGGACAAAAGTTCGGCGAAATGGGGCTGCGCGTCTGCGCGGGCGAATGCTTGAAATGTTCAAACGGGGTATGCGAAATCTGTCCGGCGGGGTTGAAACCGAACGGTTCGGATTGCGTGAATTACTGCAAGGACGTTGTGTGCAAAACGGGGAACATGGCGCAGGAAAGCGGGGGAAAATGCTGTTGCGTGGCGTTGACGTGTCCGTCCGGTCAGCGGCTTCGGGGCGGGCGGTGCGAAGACGCCTGCGCCGATGTCGTGTGCTTTTCCGGCAACAAAAAGGTCGCCAAAGGCAACAAGTGTTGTTGCGAATAACAGGCGGAATTGAAAAACGCGGGCTTTTGTCAAAACCCGCGTTTTATCGTCAAATCCCGTTTCGTAACAGCATGGACGGCCGCGTTGCCGGACGAATTTTTTTTGTCTTCGGCGTGCGGGCGGCCGAGTTTGTCGCTTCGTTCAAAGTCATGGCGGTCAATAACGATCCGGGCTTTTGGAGTGTGGCGGACAACCTGCGTAAAGGCGCGGTGTTGAACGCCGTTCAGATCGCCGAAGTGTAAAATCATATGAAAATGCAAAGCCCTGCTTGATACTGTTTCAAGCGGGGCTTTTGCGTGTATTTTTTAATTTTTTAATGCTGTCAGCATTCTTGCAACGATTTTTAAATCACCATCCGACAAACGGCGGATAACGGAAACGGCGTCAAATTCCAAATTTCGCCGCATTTCGTTTTTTTTATCATCAGTGGCATCGGATAAAATTTCACCGCACGAACATTTCAAACAACTGCAAATCGAAAACAAATTGTCGAAAGACGGATAATTCGCCCCGCGTTCAATATTGGAAACGGCCTCAACCGATAAGCCGCAAAACTCGGCAACGTCAGCCTGCGTCAATTTTTGTTCTTTACGAGCTTTCTGCAACAGAAAACCGATGCGTTGTTTCGTATCTTTAACCATAAAACGCAGTCTAGCTTATTTTTTTAATTGACAAAATGAAGCTCCGCTTTATATTATTGGTTGAAAATAGAAGTTAAACTTATTTAATGCGAGGAATCATGAAAAAAACCGTAACATTTTTCAGCGTGTTTCTTTTATTCGGATGCCAGATTCGTTCACGTCCAATTTACTATACGACTCAACCTGTGGAAGAAGTTGAACAGGTGGAAGCCGAACCCGTATTCATAAACGTTGTCCTTGATTCTGAAATTCCAAATGCGAACATCTATTTGGATCGGGAATTTGTATGTGTGGCTCCATGCAAACAAAGATTAGAAGTTGGCTTCTATGAAATGGACTGCCAAAAAAATGAACGCCATGGTTCAAGGTATATACAAGCAAATGACGAGGGAAACTTTTTCATTGATATAAAGCCCAGATCTTCTGTTGATGTCGAAGGTGTGATACTTTGTAGAGATGATAAAACTGTTCAAAAAGAGCAGGAAGCAAGAGAAAAAGAAGAGCAAGAGGAAATAAAACGGATTCGTCGCGAAGAAAACAGTAGATACCTTCAAAAAGGCGTTTCTGCGGATTGGCTTATTAGACGGGGAGTGCTATGAATGTAAATGAACAGCAACAGCATATCGTTTATGAAATCTTGAAAAGCGCGTCGGGACAGAATTTTGTTGTGTCCGGCGGGCCGGGGACGGGTAAAAGCCTGTTAGCGATCAAGTTGTTTCAAGCGTTAAAAGGTATGGGACGCAAGAAAGTCCTGTTTATGATGTACAATAATCCGCTGGCGCAATATTCCCGTCAACAATGCGAATGCGACGCGTATCATGAGATCAAAACAAGTTCCTCTTGGCTGGGATCAAAAAGAATTTTAGGAAAAATAAACAACGCAAAAACAGCAGAGGAAAAAAATGGTATTTTTGAAGACTTGGCATCTGAACGCGGAGAAAAAGACGCCAAAAAAACATACGACACCATTATCATTGATGAAGCGCAGGATTTTCCGGAAGGATTTATGGAATTAATGGCAACCTATGCGGCTCAAGTCATCTGTTTCATTGATCCCAACCAAGCCATTCGCGAAAACAAAATGTCCGTTGAGCAATTAAAATCCGCTCTATGTACGCAATTTGATTTTATATTGGATAAAAATTATAGGAACGCTCAAAAAATCATTGATTTTTCAAAACTGTTTTGGAATGGCGGTGAAAAACTTTTTCCAGAAAAATCGGCAAATGCAGAAAATTCCATTGTCAATATTTACAGCATTCCGCAAAATAAGCGAAGAGTGATGCAAGATTTTGAGGTGCCAGTCCTTGACATTAGTTTTGTAAAAGAAAAAATTCGTTCAATTATAGAAAACGCGCCTGATAAAAAAATCGGCATTTTTGTGAATGGCGGTCGAAATAATCAAGGGGTTAAAGAGGCATATGATAAATTCTTTTCGTCGAACGATAAATTCAATGTGCAATGCTATTTAAGTGATCGCTATGAAAGTACTGATTTGGATTTTGAGAAAAATGGCGTTTATCTGCTTTCATTCGGTACAATGAAAGGATTGGAATTCGATATCGTTATCATTCCAGATTTTGACGGCATAAGAAAGATGTCATTTACCGAAGATAATCCGAATGCGGATAAGAACACAATCTTTACAGCCTTGACGCGATCCAGAAACGAACTGCATCTGTTTGTAAACGGAAAAAGGCAAAGTAAAAAATTCATTGACGTTTCTCCCATTTATGACGCCAATAATCGAAATCTTTTTAACTGGGAATAACCTTTTTCAAAAACAGGTTAGATGAAAACCGCCACACTTGCCCGAAACGAACAAGGGGCTGTCCCTGTTTGATTTAAAATGAACCTTTTCCTTGACTTTCGTCAGGCAACGGGTAGAAATTAGGCAAAACGTTTTTATTAAAGGATTGTCCCATGGAAGTCAGAAGCAGATTCGCCCCGTCCCCGACGGGTTATATGCATATCGGAAACCTCAGAACCGCTTTGTATGAATACTTGGTCGCCAAAAGCGCGGGCGGAAAATTCATCCTGCGCATTGAGGACACCGATCAGGAACGCTATGTCCCCGGCGCCGTCGATATCATTTATAAAACCATGGAAATGGTCGGGTTGAAACATGACGAAGGTCCCGATGTCGGCGGGCCTTACGGGTCGTATGTCCAATCGGAACGCCGCGCGATTTACAAGGAATACGCCGACAAGCTGGTCGATTTGGGCGGCGCGCATTACTGTTTTTGTTCCGAAGAGGAATTGGAAAAACAGCGCAAGGCGTGCGAGGAAGCGGGCATTCCGTTCAAATTCCGCGATCCGTGCAAAAAATTGACGGTCGAAGAGGCGCGCGCGCGTATCGCCGCGGGTGAAAAATACACCGTCCGCCAGACGATCGATCCGCACGGCACGGTGTCGTTCGACGATTGCGTCTATGGCCGCGTCACGGTTGAAACCAAAACGCTGGACGAAGGCATTTTGCTGAAATCCGACGGGCTGCCGACCTATAACTTCGCGAACGTCGTTGACGACCATTTGATGAAAATCACGCACGTTCTGCGTGGCAACGAATACCTGTCGTCCACGCCGAAATACAATCTGATGTATCAGGCGTTCGGGTGGGAGATTCCGACGTACGTTCATTTGCCCCCGATCATGAAAGACGAACACAACAAGCTGTCCAAGCGCAACGGCGACGCGTCGTTTCAGGATTTGGTCGCCAAAGGCTATCTGCCCGAAGCGATCGTGAATTACATCATCCTGCTGGGGTGGAGCGCGAAAAACGATCAGGAAATCTTTTCCATGGCGGAATTGGAAAAAATCTTCAACATCGACGGGATCAACAAATCCCCCGCGATTTTCGACGGCGAAAAGCTGAAATGGATGAACGGCGTTTATCTGCGCGCTTTGCCGGTCGAAAAGTTCCACGAACTTGCTTTGCCGTATTACAAGGAAGCGATTAAGCGCGATGTCGATTTGGCGGTGCTGTCGCAATTCGTCCAGCCGCGCGTCAACGTGTTGAACGAAATCCCCGAAGCGGTCGATTTCATTGACGAACTGCCCGAATACGACATTGAAATGTATGTGCACAAGAAAATGAAAACGACGCCGGAAATCGCTTTGAAAGCGTTGGAGGAAGCGAAAAACGTCATCGCCGGCATGGCGGACGCGGATTTCGCGTCGATCGAAAGCGTGCACAACGTTCTGTTGGCCGTTCCTGAACGGCTGGGGATGAAAAACGGCCAATTCCTGTGGCCGGTGCGTACCGCTTTGACGGGCAAGCAATGCACCCCCGTCGGCGCGGTCGAGGCTGTCTATCTGTTCGGGCGGGACGAAAGTTTGCGGCGCGTTGAAAAAGGCATTGAAAAGCTGAAAGCCGCCGCTGGTTGATAAACGAAAGTTCCCGCCGTTTCCGGCGGGTTCTTTTTATCCGTTGACGCGGGGGCGGGTGAACGCTTAAAATACGCGGGCGTTTTGCAAAAGGACTGTGAAAAATGGATATCGAGGAATACGATTTTTTGTATAACGACGACGGCGAGCTGATGCTGGTCATGGACGGGTTTATGGACAAACCGGAAAACCCGCGGTTGACATTGGGCGACAATCAGGCGGTGCTGATCCGTTCCGACAAAATGCCGTCGCTACGGTTGACGGGCGTGCCTGACGACGTTTGGGAAAAGCTGGAGTCCGTGCCGCAAATTCTGGTTTGCGAAATGGACGACGACGGTACGCCCGCGCAAATCTATGACGCGCCGGTGAAAAAGATATTTAACGCGTAAAGGGAAAAACGATGATCGAAGCCAATTCGCACTATTTTGATTTGTCCGCGAACTACCTGTTTCAGGATATCGCCAAGAAAATAAAGGCGTTTAAGGAAAAAACGCCCGACGCCGACATCATCAGTCTGGGAATCGGCGACGTGACGCAGCCCATTCCCGCCGCGTGCGTTGAAGCGATGCACAAAGCCGTCGATGAAATGGGCGACGCCGCGACGATGCGCGGGTACGGCCCCGAACAGGGGTACGAGTTTTTGCGCCGCGCGATCGCGGACAACGACTATGCCGGATTGGGGATCGACATTGACGAAATCTTTGTTTCCGACGGCGCGAAATGCGATGTCGGCAACGTGCAGGAATTGTTTTCGCAAAACGCGCGTGTGGCGATTCCGGATCCCGTCTATCCCGTTTACCGCGACACGAACATCATGGCGGGGCGCGAAATCGAATATCTGCCCTGCGTCCGCGAAACGGGATTTTCCCCCGCTTTGCCGCGGGGGGCGGCGGATCTGGTTTATCTGTGTTCGCCCAACAACCCGACGGGTTCCGTTCTGACCAAGGTCGATTTGGAAAAATGGGTGAAGTACGCCAAGGAAAACGGCGCGGTGATCATCTTTGATTCCGCTTACAAGGAATACATCACGACGCCCGACATTCCGCACAGCATTTACGAAATCGACGGGGCGAAAGACGTCGCGATCGAATTGCGGTCGTTTTCCAAAACGGCGGGGTTCACGGGCGTGCGGTGCGCCTATATGGTCGTGCCGAAATCGTTGAAAGCCAAAGGCCCCAAGGGCGAACCGGTCGCGATCAACCCGATGTGGAGCCGCCGCCATTCGACGAAATTCAACGGCGTCGCCTATATCGTCCAGCGCGCGGCCGAAGCTGTGTTTTCCGACGCGGGCAAACGGCAGGTGCGCGAAACGGTCGGCTATTACATGGAAAACGCGCGGTTGATCCGTGAAACGTTGGCGGCAAAGGGATTTACCGTGTATGGCGGCGTTGACGCGCCCTATATCTGGCTGGCGACGCCCGCGGGCATGACATCCGTCGATTTGTTTGAAAAGTTTTTGAACGAAGCGCAGCTGGTCTGCACCCCCGGCAGCGGGTTCGGCAAATACGGCGAGGGGTACGTCCGCCTGACATCGTTCGGCACACGCGAAAACACGCTGCGGGCTTTGGACAGGATCGGGAAGCTGGCGTTATGACAAAAATCCCCTTTACCAAAATGGACGGGCTGGGCAACGACTTTGTCATCATCGACAACCGTTCGGGAAACGTCGGGTTGACGCCGGATCAAATCGTCGCGATCGGCGACCGCAAAACGGGCGTCGGGTTCGACCAGCTGATTTTGCTGGAAAAATCGGACAAGGCGGCGGTGAAGATTCTGTTTTTCAACGCGGACGGATCGACGGCGGGCGCGTGCGGTAACGGATCGCGGTGCACGGCGCGTCTGTTGATGGACGAACAGGGGACGGACGCCGTGGAAATGGAAGCCCCCGACGGCCGGATTTTAAAGGCTTGGCGCGCGGAAAACGGATTGGTGACGGTCAATATGGGCAAACCGCGCCTGAAATGGGACGAGATTCCTTTGGCGCGCGAATGCGACACGCTGGTGGTGACGGGAATTGACAAAGGGCTGCCCGAACCGTGCTGCGTGTCGGTCGGCAATCCGCACGCCGTGTTTTTCGTGGACGACGTTGAAAATTTCGATGTCGCAAAATGGGGAAGCATGGTCGAACGGCATCCGATGTTTCCCGACCGCGTGAACGTCGAATTCGCGCAGCCCGTTTCGCCCGACGCGATCCGGATGCGGGTGTGGGAGCGCGGCGCGGGGATAACCGAGGCTTGCGGCACGGGGGCGTGCGCGACTTTGGTCGCCGCGGTGCGCCGCGGGTTGAACGCGGGAAAGGCCGAAATCCGAATGGACGGCGGATCACTGGTCATCGAATGGCGAAACGGCGGCGACATCCTGATGACGGGAAAAACGCACCGCGCTTTCGTCGGCGAATATCTGGGATAAGGAAGAACGAATGGGCAGCAAATACATCATCGACTATGCCGAAAAGCTGAAAAAAGGCGAATTGAAACAGGTCGTCGGCCGCAAAAAGGAAATCCGCCGCGTGATGCACATCCTGTTGCGCGACATGAAAAGCAATCCGATGCTGCTGGGACAGACGGGGCTGGGCAAAACGTCCATCGTCGTCGGCGTGGCGGCGGCTTTGGCCGCGGGCGACTGCCCTCCGAAACTGCGCGGGCGCACGATCGTCGGCGTCGATATCGCGACGATGATGATCGATTCCAAAACGCAGGCGGAATACGAAAACCACTTGAAAGAGGCGTTTCAGGAGCTGCAGGCGGCGAAGGGCGAAAAAATCCTGTTCATCAACGATTTGGGATTTTTGGCGATGACGCCGAACGGCAACCACGAAATCCCGAAATTTTTGAAACCCAAAGTGTTGGACGGCGGTATTCAATGCGTGGTCGAGGCGGAGCTGAACGCCTATAAAATGTATATCGAAACCGACCCCGATTTGATGAGCTGTCTGCAAACGATGTACATCGAAGAACCGACCCCCGCCGAAACGACGGACATCCTGCGCGGCATCGCCCCGAAGCTGGAGGAAAAGTACGGCATCAAAATCCCCGACGAGGTTTTGCAGCGCGCCGTTTCCATGTCCGCCCGCTATGTCAAATCGCGTCTGTTTCCGGAAAAGGCGCTCGACCTGCTGGACGAAGCGGCGACGGGGCTGATGATGGCACTGGACGAGGGATCGACGAAGGACAACGTCCTGAACGACCAGCACGTCGCGAACATCGTTTCGTTCTGGACGGGCATCCCGATGGACAAGGTCGGGTCGGAGGACAAGCAAAAGCTGATCGATCTGGAAAACTTCATCGGCCGGCGCGTCATCGGCCAGCCGGAGGCGATCTCCGTCATTTCCGGTGCGGTCAGGCGTATGAAATCGGGATTGCAAGACCCGAACCGCCCGCTGGGCACGTTCCTGTTCATCGGTACGACCGGCGTCGGTAAAACGGAATTGGCCAAGGCCTTGTCCGAATTCATGTTCGACGACGAAACGGCTTTGCTGCGACTGGATATGTCCGAATACATGGAAAAATCGTCGGTCGCGCGTCTGTTGGGACCTCCGCCGGGGACGCCCGGATACGAACAGGGCGGCGTGCTGACCGAAGCCGTGCGCTTGCGTCCGTACCAAGTCGTGCTGTTCGACGAATTGGAAAAGGCGCACAGCGAGATCCTGAACCTGATGCTGCAGTTGCTGGACGAAGGCCGCTTGACGGACGGCAAGGGCGTGACGGTCGATTTCCGCAACACGATCGTGATCATGACATCGAACTTGGGCGCGAACCTGCCGCGGTATCAGCGTATGGAGTTTTTGCGCAAAAACCTGCGTCCCGAATTTCTGGCGCGTATCGACGACATCATTCCGTTCCACGGGCTGGCGGAGGAAAACCTGCTGGCGATCGTGGACATTCACCTGAACAAATTCGTCAAGCGCGCCAAGGCCGTCGGTTTGCGCGCCGAATTGACTTTGGAAGCCAGAAAGTGGTTCGCGGACGAAGTCTTCATCGCCAAAAACGGCGTGCGCGAAATCAAACGCCTGATTCAGCACCACATCGAAAACCCGCTGTCCGTTTTGATGATGTACGACAAGGTCAGCGGCGAGGATTTAATTAAAATCATTCGTCCCAAGGATAAAAAGGGCGTCGAAATCGTCGTTCTGAAACCCGAAGACCAAAACAAGCAGCTGGAAGAGGCCGTCACGGTCGAACGGAAGATGGAAGACAACATCGATGACCGGCCGCCGCCTCCGCCGACGTTCAAGCTGAACGAAAGCGGCGACGAATACGCCGACCTGCCCGCGTGGAAACGCGCGGCTTTGCTGGCGGCGAAACAGCAAGGGGGGATTCCCGCCGAAAACGCGCCGCACAAGGTGATCAAAGTTCCCGTGATCAAAGGGTTCAAATCGACTTTGGGCAAAGGGCTGGGGATGCCGAAAATGCCGGCCGCCGCCATGGCGCGCGAAATCGCCGCCGAGGAAGCCGCGGAAAAATCAGCCGCCGTGCCGCCCGTTTCCGAAACGCCGCCGCCCGCCGCCCCCGCGCCGGTTGAAACGCCGCCGGATATTGTGCCGCCGCCGGTCGTTCGCGTGGACGAATAATCAAATCGAAAAACGCCTTGATCCGCTTCGGGGCGTTTTTTTGCATCACCGCGCGCCGTTCACCTTTTTTTATAGCTGTTTCGCGGAAAAAATACCTTTACTTTTCGTGATTAAAAAAGTTACCCTTAACCATTGTTTGAATTTTTCGCATTTTTCGGGATGACGCCTATGTCGGATACAGAAGAAAATCAGGTGCAGGAAAACGTCGGTTACATCACCGCCATTCAGGGCAGCGTGGTTGATATCCGGTTTGAAGACAAACTGCCCCCCGTCTATAACGAATTGCGGACGGGCGAAAACAGGGGGCTGGTGATCGAGGTGCAGGCGCATCTGGACGGATGCACGGTGCGCGGTTTGGCCATGGGGCCGACGCGCGGTTTGGCGCGCGGTCAGGCGGTTTTCGATACCGAACATATGCTGACCGTTCCCGTCGGGGACAAGATTTTGGGGCGTATGTTCAACGTGTTCGGCAACACGATCGACGGCGGCGCGGAGTTGGAGGCGACGGAACGCCGCCCCATTCACAACCATTCCCTGCCGTTGGCGCGGCGTAGCGTGGATTCCAAGGTGTTCGTTTCGGGCATCAAGGCGATTGACCTGCTGGCGCCGATGGAACGCGGCGGAAAGGCCGGTTTGTTCGGCGGCGCGGGTGTGGGCAAGACCGTTCTGATCACCGAAATGATCAACAACATGGTCGGCCGGTACGAGGGCGTTTCCCTGTTTTGCGGCGTCGGCGAACGCTGCCGCGAAGGCGAACAGCTGTACCGCGAAATGCGCGACGCCGGCGTTTTGGACAAGACCGTCATGATGTTCGGCCAGATGAACGAAGCCCCCGGAATCCGTTTCCGCGTGGCGCACGCCGCTTTGGCTATGGCGGAATATTTCCGCGACGAGAAAAAGCAGGACGTTTTGTTGTTGATCGACAACGTGTTCCGTTTCGTTCAGGCCGGTTCCGAAATTTCCGTTTTGATGGGGCAGATGCCGTCCCGCGTGGGATACCAGCCCTCTTTGGCGACCGACATCGCGTCGTTGCAGGAACGCATCGCATCGACGGCGACCGGCGCAATCACGTCCATTCAGGCGGTGTACGTCCCCGCCGACGATTTGACCGACCCGTCGGCCAGCCATACGTTCGCGCATTTGTCGTCGAACATCGTTTTGTCGCGCGCCCGCGTGTCGCAGGGGCTGTACCCCGCGGTCGATCCGCTGGCGTCGGGGTCGAACATGCTGACGCCGCAGGTGGTCGGGGAACGTCATTACCGCGTGGCGACCGCCGTGCGCAAGACTTTGGCGGAATACGAAGAGTTGAAAGACATTATCGCGATGCTTGGTTTTGACGAACTGCCCGAAAACGACCAGAAAACGGTGCTGAAAGCCAGAAAGTTGGAACGTTTCCTGACCCAGCCGTTCTTTACGACGTTCCACTTTACGGGCATGGAGGGGCGTTCCGTCGAATTGGAGGACACCCTGCGCGGATGTGAAAAGATTTTGGCCGGCGAATTGGACGATGTGCCCGAAAACGCGTTCTACATGGTCGGCACGCTGGAAGACGTGATGGCCAAGGCCGAAAAGATCAGGGAGGCGGAAAAAGCCGCATGAGGTTGAAAGCGCTCACCCCCGCCGGCGTCGTCGTCGATGAACAAATCACCCGCGTGCGTTTCGACGCGTTGGACGGATCGTTCACGTTCCTGCCCAAACACGCGGATTTCGTGACGGTCGTCGTTCCGGGGCTGGTGTCGTACACGCCCGCCGCGAATCCCGACAAAGAGGTGTTCATGGCGTGCGACAGCGGCGTTCTGGTCAAGGACAACGCGACAGTTCTGCTGTCCGTGCGCCGCGCCGTCGTCAGCGAAAATCTGGAGGAATTGTCCCGCACGATTTCCGAAGAGTTCAAAAAGGACGAGGAAAACCGCAAAACCGTCAACGCCGCCATGGCGCGGCTGGAGGTCGGCCTGACCCGCGGCGTGATGTTCCGGAACGCCAACAACCAGCCCGATCAGTTGAAAGGATAGTCATGGATTTCGATTCGACAAAACAGACACAGGTGAAATCCGAAAGCGCGCTGGCCGAACGGCTGGCAAAACGCGCGTCCCGCCGGCTGGTCAACCAAACGGACAAGGACGCTTTCAAGCCCGCGATGGGGCTGGCGTTTCTGGGGGCGTTGGGGTGGAACATCCCGATTCCGACTTTTCTGGGCGTGTTGCTGGGGCGGTGGATGGACGCGCATTACAAGGTCGCCCATGTGTCGTGGACGCTGAACTTTTTGTTGCTGGGATTTTTCGCGGGCGCGTTCGGGGCGTGGCAATGGTTGAAGCGCGAAGGCATCGAACGTGCGCAAAAGGAACAGGACCGCCGCAACCGGTTGGTGGACGAGGTGCGGGAAAACGCCGATGAAAAGGCGGAAGAGGTTTTGGAACAGGACGAGCTGATCGACGAATTCCAAATCCACGCCGAAGTGGAGGAAGAGGAATGACGCCCGTTTTGAACCCCATTGCGATTTGCGTCGGCGTGCCGGCCGGTTTGGCGTTGGGCGGGCTGTATTTCGGCGGGCTGTGGTGGTCTGTCGCGCGGTTGAAAAAGGTTGAACGTAAAAAGTTGTTCCTTTTTCTCAGCTGGGTTTCGCGGTCGGTTTTGCTGTGCGCGGGGCTGTACGGGCTGGCCGTTTACGACGCGCAGGCGTTGTTGTCCGGCGCGGCCGGATTGCTGGCGGCGCGGTTCGCAATCGTCCGTTTCGTGAAACGGAAACTGGCGCAGGAAAAGGAATGTAGGGAGTAAAGCGTATGCTGGAATTGTATGACGAACAAATAGCTTTCATTTTGCCGTATTTCAATTTCCCCGTAAATTGGACGATCGCGTCAACATGGATCGTCATGGCTGTTTTGCTGCTGGTTTCGTGGCTGGCGACCCGACATTTGAAAACCGGCAACAAGGTTTCCCATTGGCAGACGGCGATGGAGGTCATGGTCAAGGTTATCTACGGCCAGATCAGCGAAATGACGAAAGGCGTCAATTCGATGACGTATCTGCCGTTCATCGGAACGCTGTTTTTGTTCATTCTGACGTGCAACCTGCTGACGATCATTCCGACGTTCAAAACGCCGACGGCGTCCCTGTCCACGACGGCGGCGCTGGCGTCCATGGTGCTGTTGGGGGTGCCGTTTTTCGGGATCAAAACGGCGGGGATGAAAAAGTATTTGAAAAAATATCTGGAACCGTCGCCCGCGATGCTGCCCTTTAACATTTTAAGCGAACTGACGTCAACGGGGGCGATGGCCGTCCGTTTGTTCGGCAACGTTTTGTCGGGCGTCATCATCGGGTCGATCTGCCTGATGCTGGTTCCGTTCATTCTGCCCTTGCCCATGCAGGTGCTGGGGTTGTTCACCGGCATGATTCAAGCTTACATTTTCGCGATGCTGGCGTTGATGTACATATCATCCGTTCACGGCGACGACGATGTCCCCGCGCAGGATAAAAAGCCCGTCGCGACAAATAACGAAACTTTATGATAAACAGGAGGACTGTATTATGGATTTAGCTGCTATTTTGGGTTCGATTTCTATTTTCACCGCGGGCTTTTGTCTGTGCGTCGGCGCGTCGGCCGCCGGTTTGGCCGAAGGGTACGCGGTCGCTTCGGGGCTGACCTCTTTGGCGCAGCAGCCCGACGAAGCCGGTTCCATTTCCCGCACGATGTTCATTTCCTTGGCGATCGTCGAAACGTCCGGTATTTACTGCTTTGTCGTCGCGATGATTTTGCTGTTCGCCAATCCGTTTTGGCAGTACGCCGTTTCCGTCGCCGCGAAATGATCCGCTTTTACCCCTTTAACAGACAGGGATCGAAAGAATGTCTTTAGATTTTACAACCGTAATGGCGCAAATCGTCAATTTCACGATTTTGGCGTGGGCGTTGTACAAATTCCTGTACAAACCCTTGCTGGTCGCGATTGACAAGCGCGAAAAACACATCGCCGGAGAAATCAAAAACGCCGAAGAGTTGGCGGCTGATGCCGAAAAAAAGTTGGACGAGCTGAACAAGCGTTATCTGGCCATCGACAACGAACGCGCGCAGATTTTGAACGAAGCCCGCGAAGAAGCCGAAAACCTGCGCAAACAGTTGGAACACGACGTGCAGGCCGAAGTGCTGGAAAAACGTTTGCTGTTGCAGCAGGAACTGGATCGCGAAAAGGCGTTGATGGTCAACGAAGTCCGTCAGACGGTCGTGACAAACTTTTTGGATTTTGCGCGCAAGGCGTTCAAACGCATGGCCGACGAAGAGTTGGAGGCGCGTTTCCTTTCTGTGTTCAAACACCGGCTGGAGGAATTGCCCGCCAAGGATAAGAAAATTCTGGCCGCGGACGCGGACGTGCCTTTGCAAATCTCCACTTCCGAAGAGCTGACGCCCGAAGCGCAAGACGAATTGAAAAAAATGCTGTCCGACGTTTTGGAAGCGGAAAACCCGCAGTTCGTTTTCAACGTCAACCCGCGTTTGCTGTGCGGCATTGAATTTTCCGTCAACGGCAACGTCGTTTCGTGGAATTTGGACGATTACCTGAACACGTTCACGGCGAAAATGCACGACGCGCTGGAAAACATCTCCCTGCGCCTCAGCCGCGAAGAAAACTGATCAAACAAACGGAGCCGGTATGTTAATAGAAGCTGTAAAAGACGCGTTCGGCGCGGTTCAGGACACGATCGACCTGCAATCGGCCAAAATGAACATCGAGGAAATCAGCACGGTTTCGTCGATATCCGGCGGGACGGCCGAAGTGTCCCGTTTGGACAACGTTCAGATGGAGGAATTGCTGAGTTTCCCCGGAAATGTCACCGGTATGACCTTTACGCTGTCCGAAGATTCCGTCGGCGTCGTTTTCCTGAACCGTCCCGACGGCGTCAAGGCCGGCGACCGCGTCTATCGCACCGGCCGCGTCGTTGACGTGCCGGTCGGCGAACGTTTGTTGGGGCGCGTGATCGACCCGCTGGGCAATCCGCTGGACGGCGAAGGGCGAATCGTCACCGTCAACCGCCGCAAAATCGAACGCGAAGCCTATCCGATCATGTCCCGCGCGCCGGTTTCTTCGCCGCTGCAAACGGGGATCAAGGCGATCGATTCGTTCACGCCGATCGGCCGCGGCCAGCGCGAATTGATCTTGGGCGACCGGCAAACGGGCAAAACCGCTTTGGCGATCGACGCGATCATCAACCAGAAAAACACCGGCGTCATCTGCATTTACTGCGCGATCGCCCAGCGCGGCACGGCCATCGCCCGCGTGGTGGACAGCCTGAAAAAATACGACGTGATGAAAAACACGATCGTCGTGGCGGCGTCCGGCGACGAAACGGCGGGGATGCAGTACATCGCCCCCTACGCGGCGACGGCGATCGGCGAATACTTTATGGAAAAGGGCAAGGACGTTCTGGTCGTTTACGACGATCTGACCAACCACGCCCGCGCGTACCGCGAATTGTCGCTGCTGCTGCGCCGTCCCCCCGGACGCGAAGCCTTCCCCGGCGACATTTTCTACATTCATTCGCGTTTGTTGGAACGTTCGACGCGCCTGCGTCCGGAATACGGCGGCGGGTCGCTGACGGCTCTGCCGATCGTGGAAACCGAAGCGCAGAACATTTCCGCCTACATTCCGACGAACATCATTTCCATTACGGACGGGCAGATTTACCTGTCTTCGCCGATGTTCCAGAAAGGCATCCTGCCCGCGATCGACACGGGGCGTTCCGTTTCCCGCGTGGGCGGCGACGCGCAGCTGCCGGCGTACAGTTCGCTGGTCGGGCCTTTGAAACTGGCGTTTTCGCAGTTCGAGGAACTAGAAAGCTTCGCCAAATTCCGTTCGCATCTGGACGCGGAAACCGAACGTCAGCTGAAACGCGGCCGCGCCATCCGCGCCGTCATGCAGCAAAAGCAGTTCGCGCCCGTTCCCGTCGTGGAACAGATCGCGGTTTTGTTCGCGACGACAGAAGGATTGCTGGACAACGTTTCCGACAAGTTGCGTGAAAAGGCTTACCGCGTCATTGCGTCGTTGATGAAAACGAAGCACAAGGAAACGGCCGATTTGATTCTGCATCGCGAAAAATTGTCGCCCGAACGCAAAAAGGCGCTGGCCGACGACATCCGCGAAGCGTTGGTCAACGAACGCGTTTTGTCCGCCAAACAGGTGTAAGGCGAAGGGGGCGGCATGGATATCGAAGGGCTGCAAAAGCGGATCAAAACGACGCAAGACTTGCGTTCCATCGTTTCGACGATGAAATCGCTGTCGGCCGTCAGCATCATCCAGTACGACACGGCTTTGAAGTCTTTGATCGAATACGGCCGCACGATCAATCTGGGGGCGGTCGCTTTGATGAAAAACGGCGAGCTGGAGCTGCCCAAAACGGCCGCGGTGAAACCGGAGGCAAAACGCGCTTTGGCGGTTTTGATCGGGTCGGACACGGGATTGGTCGGCAAAATGAACCGCGAAGTCGTCCGCTACGCCCAGAAAACGCTGATCGAAAAAGGGTTCAAAATCGACCGGTCGGTCTTTATCGCGGTCGGCCGCCAGATCATCGGCCAGCTGCAGCGCAACCAATGGAACGTCGCGGCGAACTATCCCGTTTCCAATTCCGTCAAGGCGGTCAGCAAAACGGCGGCATCCGTTCTGGTCACGGCGGACGAGCATATGCGCGCGAACCACATCATCCATGTCTATGTGTTTTACAGCCATAAACGCGGGGTCAGCGTTGCGCCGACGGAAACGCTGTTGATGCCGTTGGGGACGGAATGGTTGGAACGCGTGAAGAAAATGGGGTGGCCGGGGCGCCATTTTCCGACCTACACGCTGCCCGCGTCCGCGATTTATTCCGCGCTGGTGCGGGAACGGCTGCTGATCGAGCTGTCCACCGCAATCACCGAAGCGTTGTCCGCCGAACACCATATGCGTTTGACGACCATGCAGGCGGCGGAAAAGAACATTGACGAAAATCTGGAAAACATGAATCTGGAATACCAGCAAATGCGGCAGGAAAACATCACGACCGAACTGCTGGATGTCGTTTCCGGCGCGGAGGCGCTGCGAAAGCAGAAAAGAAAATGACGGTTTGACTTTCCCCGCCCGAATCGAACGGACGGGGAATTTTTTTTCGGGGCGGTTCGTTTTTTTTCTTGACTTAAAGTGAACTGTAAATGCCACAATTCCGGTATGGTTCAATTCAATCAAGGGAACAAGCCATGAAAAAGCTTTTCGTTTCGTTTATTTGTTCGGCGTTGCTGGCGACGCCCTGCATCGCAAAGGAGTCCGTTATGAAAACAAATTCGTCTTTAACCCCGATGGAACAATCGGTCGCCGCGGTTTCCGCCGCCGCCGCGCGCGGCAATTACGCCGCGTTGAAATCCGCGCTGGCCGCCGGTTTGGACGCGGGAATCCCCGTCAACACCTATAAGGAAATTCTGACACAGCTGTACGCCTACGCCGGATTTCCCGCCGCGCTGAATTCGCTGGACACGTTGCGGATGTTGGTCGCCGAACGGGGCGGAAAGGACGCGGAGGGCGCGGCGCCGTCGCCTTTGCCCGCGGGAAAAAGCATTGATTTCGGCACGGAAAACCAGACGAAGCTGACCGGCCGCGAAGTCAAAGGCGCTTTGTTTGATTTCGCCCCTGCGATCGACGAATATTTGAAAGCGCATCTGTTCGGTGACATTTTCGCCCGCGACAACGTCGATTGGAAAACGCGCGAAATCGCCACGGTCGCGTTTTTGGCGCAGCTGCCGCACGCCGCGCCGCAACTGAAAAGCCACATCGCCATTGCCAAACACAACGGCGTGACCGATTCGCAGATGGATGAGATTTTGAAAATCGCCGCGGTTCGCGACGAATCCGATTTTGCCAAACAAAACGTTTTCGGCAAAGGTGATTTGAACACGGCCTACGCCAAATACTTCACCGGCGATTCGTATCTGAAACCGCTGACGAATCCGCAGGAAACCGCGCTGCATATGTCGAACGTGACGTTTGAACCGGCGACGCGCAACAACTGGCACGTTCATCATGCGACCGCGGGCGGCGGCCAGATTCTGATTTGCACGGCCGGCGAGGGGTGGTATCAGGAATGGGGCAAGCCCGCCGTTTCCCTGACGCCGGGGGTGGTCGTCACGATTCCCGCCAACGTCAAGCACTGGCACGGCGCCAAGGCCGATTCGTGGTTTTCGCACATCGCGATCGAAGTTCCGGGGGAAAACCGGTCCAACGAATGGCTGGAACCCGTTTCGGACGAAGAATATTCCAAGCTGTAATCGGAGGAGGCTGTGATGGAACGCCGTGAGTTTTTGAAAAAGACGCTGGCCGCCGGAACGGCCGCCGTTGTCGCGGGCGCGATCCTGTCCGGCCGGAAAAGCGTCGCCGCGGAAAAATCGACCAAACCGCAGAGGATTCTGATCCTGACGGGCAGTCCGCGCAAAGGCGGCAACTCGGCTGTTTTGGCGGATTCGTTCGCCAAGGGCGCGCAAGAGGCCGGCCACACGGTCGCGCGATTCGACGCGGCGTTTAAAAACGTGCATCCGTGCATCGCGTGCAACCGGTGCGGCATGGACGGCGATTGCGTTTTCAACGACGATTTCAATTTCGTGCGTGAAAACATTGTTGACGCCGATGTCGTCGTGTTCGCTTCACCCATGTACTATTTCGGGGTTTCCGCGCAGCTGAAAGCCGTCATCGACCGGTTCTACGCGATCAACGGCAAAATCCACGCGCCGAAAAAGGCCGTGCTGCTGATGACGTACGCGAACACGCGCCCGTCGCAGGCCGTGCCGATCGAATCGCATTACGAAGTCCTGCTGGACTATCTGGGATGGACGGACGCGGGACGCGTGATCGCTTCGGGCGTTTGGCCGGTCGGCGCGGTCAACGGGACGGAATATCCCGAACAGGCCTATAAATTGGGGAAAAACATCTGAACTTTTCCTGATTCGCCAAAGGGGGACGGAACGGCCGTCCCCTTTTCCGTATGTGAATCGGCGCAAAACAACAGGTTGCGTTTTTCCGTTTGACACGGGCGCGCGAACGGCTATTGTTGTCAAAACGCCAAAGGTTAAAAAGCCGTTAAGAAATTGAACGTAGCCGAACTTTGAAAACGGCGGAAAGCCGACGTTTTTCCTGTCAATCGAAAAAATATTTTTTTTCGGTTGCAAGACCGGAAAGTTACAATATATTGTCGCAGTAAAGAGGGGCGGGACACAATCTGTTGTGTTGTCCGTCACAACACGCGAAACCCAGAAAACGGAGATTTTCATGTCTGAACAGACACCGAAGTTAGAGATTGTCAACGCGGACGACGACGACGCCAGCAAGGATTTGTCCCGCATCGTCAAACGCGACGGAACGCAGGTGATTTTCAATTCCGAAAAGATCATGTCCGCCATTCGCCGTGCGGGCGACGCGACCGGCGAATTCGACGAAGACGAAGCGTCTTTGCTGACCAATCAGGTGACAAAGGTTTTGCGCCACCGCTTTTCCAAAGGCGTTCTGCCGACGATCGAACAGATTCAGGATGTCGTCGAACAGGTTTTGATTTCCGCGAACTATTACAAAACGGCGCGCGCCTATATCGTTTACCGCGAAAACCGCAACAAATCCCGTCAGGACAAAAAAACGCTGGTGGATGTCGCGTCGTCGGTCAACGAATATCTGGAACGCGCGGATTGGCGCGTCAACGCGAACGCCAATCAGGGCTATTCGCTGGGCGGGCTGATCCTGAACGTTTCGGGCAAGATCATCGCCAACTACTGGCTGTCGCACGTTTATCCGCAGGCGGCCGGCGAAGCGCACCGCAACGGCGATTTCCACATCCACGATCTGGATATGCTGTCGGGGTATTGCGCGGGGTGGTCTTTGCGCGCCCTGCTGCAGGAAGGGCTGAACGGCGTTCCGGGGAAGGTCGAATCCGGCATTCCCAAACATTTGGGTTCCGCTTTGGGGCAGATGGTGAACTTTTTGGGCACGCTGCAAAACGAATGGGCGGGGGCGCAGGCCTTTTCATCCGTCGATACCTATCTGGCGCCGTTCATCCGCAAGGACAAGCTGACCTATGACGAAGTGAAGCAGAATTTTCAGGAATTCATCTACAACCTGAACGTTCCGTCGCGCTGGGGGACACAGACGCCCTTTACGAACCTGACGTTCGACTGGGTCTGCCCCGAGGATTTGCGCGAACAGAATCCCGTCATCGGCGGCGAGGAAATGGATTTCACCTACGGCGATTTGCAGGTCGAAATGGACATGATCAACAAAGCCTATATCGAGGTCATGACCGCCGGCGACGCCAAGGGACGCCTGTTCACGTTCCCGATTCCGACGTACAACATCACGCCCGATTTCCCGTGGGAAAGCGAAAACGCGAACCTGTTGTTCGAAATGACGGCGAAATACGGCTTGCCCTATTTCCAGAACTTCATCAATTCCAGCCTGAAACCGGGGCAGGTGCGTTCAATGTGTTGCCGTCTGCAACTGGATTTGCGTCAGTTGCTGGCCAGAGGCAACGGGTTGTTCGGGTCGGCCGAACAGACGGGGTCGATCGGCGTTGTCACGCTGAACTGCGCGCGTTTGGGCTATCTGTTCAAAGGCGACGAAGCGGGGATGATGAAACGTCTGGACGAATTGATGGATTTGGCGCGCACGACGCTGGAAATCAAGCGCAAAGTCATTCAGCGCCACATGGACGCGGGGCTGTTCCCGTTCACGAAACGCTATCTGGGCACGCTGCGCAACCATTTTTCGACGATCGGCGTCAACGGCATCAACGAAATGATCCGCAACTTTACGAACGACGAACACGACATCACCGATTCGTTCGGTCAGGACTTCGCCAACCGTTTCTTGGAATACATCCGCAACAAAATGGTCGAATTCCAGCAGGAAACCGGCAGTATGTACAACCTTGAAGCCACGCCGGCCGAAGGGACGACCTACCGTCTGGCCAAGGAAGACCAGAAACGCTATCCCGACATCATTCAGGCGGGAACGAAATCCGCGCCGTACTACACGAACTCTTCGCAATTGCCGGTCGGGTTCACGGACGATCCGTTCACCGCGTTGAACCTGCAGGAATCCCTGCAGTCGAAATACACGGGCGGCACGGTTATGCACCTGTATATGGGCGAACGGATTTCGGACGCGAAGACGTGCCGCACGTTGCTTAAGAGAATTTTAGAGAATTATAGGATACCCTATGTGACGGTGACACCTACTTTCTCTATTTGTCCCAAACACGGATACATTTCGGGCGAACACAAATTCTGCCCCTTGTGCGATGAAGAGCTCATCGCCGTCAAACGCCAACAAGCCTGCGCCTGTTAAACAGGCTTGCACACGCAACGCAAAACGATTATCTTTAACCTTAGAACTTAGCGAGTAGAGAACATGACAAAAGACACGAACATTCAGCTTTCCGATTCCGAACGCCAGCCGTGCGAAGTTTGGACGCGCGTCATGGGATATTTCCGTCCGGTGTCCGAATTCAACATCGGCAAAAAAAGCGAATACGCGGAACGCAAATGCTTTTCCGAAAAAAAGGCAATGTCCGCTTTCATGGACGTAGCGGCGGAATAATTCGCTCATGCCTGTAATCATCGGCGGCGTGGAGTCTTTCACAACGGTGGATTTCCCCGAAAGACTCGCCGCCGTTTTATTTTGTCTGGGATGCCCGCTGCGCTGTCCGTACTGCCACAATCCGGAATTGCAGGATTTCAAGGGCAGGCCGTTCATATCGTGGGAACAGTTCGCCGAATTTCTGGACGACCGCAAAAAGCTGCTGGACGGGATCGTGTTTTCCGGCGGCGAACCGCTGGCGCAGCCCGATTTGTACGAATCCATGAAATACGTCAAGGACATGGGGTATCAGGTCGGGTTGCACACGTCGGGCGTGAATCTTGAACGGTTGGAACAGGTATTGCCATTGCTGTCGTGGGTCGGTTTCGATGTCAAAACGGTGTTCGACGCCTACGAATCACGCATTCCGCATTCGCGCCGCGCGACGGTTGAGGCGTGTCTGGACGCTTTGATCCGTTCCGGCGTGGAACTGGAATGCCGCACGACGTTGGATCCGCGCGTGATTTCAAAAGATGAATTGCGGACGTTGGCGCATATACTGGCCGCAAAAGGGGTGAAAACCTACGCTTTGCAGGAATACCGGCCGCATCCGTCGGAAAAAAATCCGCCCGATCCGTCAAAGGTTTCGGCCTTTTTCACCGACAAGGAATTGTTGGACGAATTGCGCGGGCTGTTTGAAAAATTCATCATCCGCCGCGCGTAAACGTTCAAACAAGTTCAAAAAAACAGCCCCGAAAGGGGCTGTTTTCCGTAATGGGCTGAAGTTATTTCGCCTTGTTCGCTTCGATCAGCTTGGCGTACAGCTCTTTGGTCTGCAAGGCGATGCTTTGCCAGCTGAAGTGTTTTTCGACGCGCTGGCGTCCGGCCTGTCCCATTTTTTTGGCCAAAGCGGGATCGCGGATCAGCGTGTTGATCTTTTCCGCCAGCCGCGCGCCGAACGCGTCGCCGTCCTTCGGATCGTGCGGGAACTGATCGGACAGGTCGGGATCGACCAGATAGCCCGTTTCACCGTCAACGACAACTTCGCAAATGCCGCCGACCGCGCTGGCGACGACGGGAGTGCCGCACGCCATGGCTTCCAGATTGATGATGCCGAACGGTTCGTAAATCGACGGGCAGCAGAACACGGCCGCCTGCGAATAAAGGGCGATCGCTTCTTCGCGCGAAACCATTTCGGGGATCCAGACGACGCCGGAGCGAACCTGTTTCAACGCGTTGACCATGCCTTCCAGTTCCGCTTTCATTTCAGGTGTGTCGGCGTCGCCCGCGCACAACACCAGCTGCGCGTCGGGATCAAGCTTCGCCGCCGCTTTTAACAAATACAGCAAGCCTTTCTGACGCGTCATGCGGCCGACAAACAGGACGTAGGGTTTATCCGTGCGGATGCCGAATTTTTGCAAAACGGCGGTGTCCTCAACCTCTTTATATTGGTTGACATCAATGCCGTTGTAGATGATCGACACTTTGGCGGGGTCGATTTTCGGGAACAGGCGCAGCACGTCTTCTTTGGTGCTGGTCGAAACGGCGATGACGGCGTCCGCCATTTCCAGCGCCGTTTTTTCAACCCAGCTGGACACGTCATAGCCGCGTCCCAGCTGTTCGCGTTTCCACGGGCGCAGGGGTTCCAGCGAATGAACCGTGACAACCAAGGGGATGCCGTACAGCATTTTGGCCAGAATGCCCGCGAAATGCGCGTACCATGTGTGGCAGTGCGCGATGTCGGCGGTCATGTTTTCGCCCGCGAAGACCAATCCTTCATACAACGCCTTTAACGGCGAAGTCAGTTCCTTGGGGCAATCTTTGAACAGCGACGCGTCGGGTGTTTTGCCGTTGACGACCAGATTGCCGTCCTGCGACTGCTGGTCGTGGAAACTGCGGACTTCGACCTCCATCAGCTTGGCCAGTTCCTTTGACAGGTATTCAACGTGAACGCCCGCGCCGCCGTAAATGTACGGGGGGTATTCGTTCGTGACAAACATAACTTTCATAATTATAAAACCTCCGAAAAAATATTCTGGGATTCAGAATTACCTTTTACGCGTCTTTCGTCAATCATTTATCGACCGGAACGGCGGAATTTTTTTTCGATTAAAGGCTGGATTTTCAGGCGGATATTCTATACAACATTAAGTCGGATAAGGACTTTACACCTAAGAAAACAGGGGATCAGTCATGCTGAATAGTGTTTTTGAACAAAACTTCCTGCAAAAAATGCCTGACGGCACCGTTAAACAGGTCAACCCGTTCACCGGAACGCAGGTGTGGACTGTCCCCGGCCGCGGCAAACGCCCCACCGTCAATAAAAAGGCCGACGCCGCAAAACCCGCGCCGCATGACGGGGTGGAGGATTTTTGTTCGTTCTGTCCGTCCAACTATTTAAAAACGCCGCCGGAAAAATCGCGCTTGGTCAAAAACGCAGACGGCACGTTCAGCGTTCTGGAAAACCTGAAAGTGTCGCAGCTGTTCGACACGACGGCGGAATTCCGGCGCATTCCGAACCTGTTTGAAATCATTTCCTACGAATATTGGGAAAAGAACTACGCTTATGTCATTTCCGACAAAGCCAACGCCCACCGCGAAGCCTATATCGCCGAACCGGAGGGGCGTCAGCACGTTCTGGACATTATCGAAGCCAAGCTGAAAATGAGCGGCCTGTCGCGCGAGGAAATCGACAGCATTTCGTCGGGGCGCAAGCTGAAAATGGCCAACAGCTTTTTCGCGGGCGGCCACGAACTGATCGTCGGCAAACGCCATTTCGTCGAAGGAACGGACGATGTCAACGCGTCGTCGGGGACGTTGACGCCGGAAATGCACTACCAGTACATCAATTTCACGATCGGCGCGCTGAAAGACATTTACCTGAACAACCGTTACGTCCGCTATGTCACGGTGTTCCAAAACTGGCTGAACCAAGCGGGCGCGTCGTTCGACCACCTGCACAAACAGCTGGTCGCGATCGACGGGATCAGCGCGTCCAACGCCGCCGAATTTGAAGCGGCGCGCGAAAATCCCAATATGTACAACGATTACGCCGTGAACTACGCCGGATATCAGAATCTGGTGTTCGCCGAAAACGATTACGCCGTCGCGTTCGCCGATTTCGGGCACCGCTATCCGACGCTGGCGATCTATTCCAAAGCCGAAAAGAACCAGCCGTGGAACCAGACGCCCGAACAGATCAAGGGGATGTCCGATCTGGTGCACGCCTGCCACGCCGCGATGGGCAGCGAAATCCCGTGCAATGAGGAATGGTATTACCGGCCGCCCGCGGTGGATGTCGCCGTGCCGTGGCACATCCTGATCAAATGGCGCATCAGCAATCCCGCCGGTTTCGAGGCCGTGACGAAAATCTTTGTCAACACGGTCGATCCGTGGACGCTGCGCGACCGCATCGTCGGCCGGTTGTTCGAGCTGCGCAAGGAAGGCAAGATTGCCAAAGGCATCAAAATCGCCGCCGAATGCGACTGTATCCCGAACTGCCTGATGTACAATCCGTCTTTGCAAACCACGTCGGCGCACCCCTACGCCATGCGCGGCCGCGGCACGACGATGGATATGTGATTCCGACAATCCGCAAAAAAAGCCTCCGGTTTCGCCGGAGGTTTTTTTTATACCGCTTTCATCAATCGGATGTTTCAGCCGCCGTTGCGGCGGCGCGTGATGCGGGCGGCCGTTTTTTGCAGGCGTGCTTTGCGTTTGGCGGTCTTTTTAGGTTTTGGTTCACCCTGATACGCCATTTTGCGCGCTTCGGGCAAAGCTTCGGCTTTGGCATAAGCGATTTCGTCGCCGGTTACGTTTTCGCGAATCCGGTCGCGTTCGGCGTAAAAGCGTTCCAGTTCTTCGCCCTTTAATTTGCGCTGCGCCGTGATGCGCTGGGTCGTCGCGCTGATTTTCTTGCCGTTTTTGATCAGTTCCCAATGCAGGTGCGGGCCGGTCGAACGCCCCGTGTTGCCGACGTAGCCGATGATGTCGCCCGCCTTGACCTTGCGTCCGACTTTCGAGTTTTTGTGGAATTCGCTCATATGCGCGTAGGCGGTGGAGTATTCCGAATTGTGCTTGATTTGAATGTACAGCCCATAGGAACCGCCGCGTTTGACCTGCGTGATCGTTCCTTCGCCGGGGGCGCGAATCGGCGTTCCGACCGGCGCGCCGAAATCCGTTCCCCAATGCATGATCGTGTATCCCAGAATCGGGTGCTTGCGCTGGCCGAATTTGGATGTGATGCGCGGCTTTTTCAACGGGTGCATGGTGAACAGCTTGCGCGCGATCTTGCCGGTTTCGTCGTAATAGTCCTCGCGATCCTGCGAATCCTTATATAAATAGCGTTCGTGTTTTTTCGCGCGCGTTCCAATTTCGGCGTACAGCAACGCGCCGTTGCCCGTCGGATCGCCGTCCTTGTTGTATTCCTTTTGGAAAACGGCCGCGAACGTGTCGCCTTTGCGCAGATCGCGCGAAAAATCGACCGGCCCGTCAAAAGCCCAGACGATCTGCTGAATGACATTCGTCGGAATGCCGGATTGCTTGGCGTTCGTGACAAACGCGCCGTCAATGACGCCCGACGCGTATTCCGTTTTCAAATCGACTTCGGGTTCGGTCAGGTTGGCGGTGAACACTTCCGGTTCAACCCGCGTGGCGGTGTAGCGGTTGCCGCGGCGATCCTCCACCGTGACGCAAAGCAGGGATTTTTCGCCGTTTTCCGTGTTGATTTTGCCGATTTCGACCTTGTCGCCGACCTGAATGCGTTTCAGATCCAGCACTTCGCCCAGCGATTCCGTCACCAGATAAATCTCGCGACTCGTCAATCCGCCTTGTTTCAAAACGACGGACAGGTTCTGGCGCGGTTTCAGGGTGAAAGATTCCGTCGAATCGGGGAGAACGGTCTGTTCGGGACCGGTTTCGGCGACGGTTTCCACCTCTTCCGTCGCGGCGTCGGTTAAAGGCAGATCGATTCGCGCGACGGGGGTCAGGGTCTGCTCTTCTGCGGCGCGTTCCTGAATCAGCGCGGCCGCGGCGTCCTCGGCCGAATTGTGCGCGGCGGAATATTTGACCGCGCCGAACACGGTGCCGGCACCGATGACCGTACCGGCCAAAAATATCTGCAACGACCGGAAACGCGGCGATTTCGGCCGATCGAAAGAAAACGCGCTTTCCATGTCGTCCGCCACCAAATCGGCGGCTTTGTCTCCGATCTGATCAATCAACGCTTTGGTTGAACGCAAAATTCTGCCAAGACAGTTCGCCTGCGCCTGTTCGCGGTCGGCGGGGGGATTCGTTTGCATACCGTTGTCGCCTTTGTTATTGGAAAGCATTTTTTCTACATAACGCCGAAAAGCTAAAAGAAGTTTAAGACGCTTTAATTTATCCGAGCTTGTATTTCAGATCGTACAGGGCGATCGCCGCCGCGTTCGACACGTTCAGACTTTCGACACGCGGGGAAATCGGCAGTTTAACCATAAAATCGCAGTTTTGCGCGGTTAACCGTCGCAGGCCGTATCCCTCCGACCCCATGACCAGCGCGACTTTGCGGGGCAGGGCGGCGTCGCGCAGGGTCTGCTTCGCCGTTCCGTCCATGCCGACGCACCAATAGCCGCGCTCTTTCAGCGAATCCATCGTCCGCGCCAGATTTGAAACGTAAATCAGGGGGACGAGTTCCAGCGCGCCGCTGGCCGATTTGGCCAAAGCCCCCGTCGCTTCCGGCGCGTTGCGCTGGGTGACGATCACGGCATCCGCGTCGAACGCCGCCGCCGAACGCAACACGGCGCCGACGTTGTGCGGGTCGGTGACCTGATCCAAAATCACGACGACGGACGGCGTTTTGTCCGCAATGTCCGTTTCATACAAATCGGGCAGGGGGGACACGAACGCCGCGATTCCCTGATGCACCGCGTCGGCGGGCAGCAGCTGGTCGAATTCGGCGCGGCCGGCGGATTCGGGAAACACGTTTTCGGGAATCAGTTTTTCGGGCAGCTCTTTGGCCGTTTCCCGACTGAGCAGCAGGCGGTAAACCGTGCGCGCCGGATTCTGCAAAGCCGCCGTCACGGCGTGATAACCGTAAAGCCAGACGCCGTTTTTATCCTCTTTGGCGGGCGATTTTGAACGGCGCGGCTGGTTTTCTTTGAAATTTTGCTTTTTTTGATGCTGCGGCACGGCGGACGCTCCTTGTTGAAAACTCTACTAACGTCCTGTTTTACCACTTTTTTTTAAAAGAAAAAGACATATTTGATTTTTTATGTTGACAAGACGGTCGCAAATCCACTATTTCAGGTACGTTACATTTTGTAGCGACAAGTGGCCGGATGGGTGGCCGAGTGGTTAATGGCAGCAGACTGTAAATCTGCCCGCGTGAGCGTACGCTAGTTCGAATCTAGCCCCATCCACCATCTTGCGGGTGTAGCTCAATGGTAGAGCAGAAGCCTTCCAAGCTTACTACGTGGGTTCGATTCCCATCACCCGCTCCAAATAAGGCGTCCGCCGGAACCGAAAGGAATCGGATGCGCCGACGGTACGGAAGCCCGTTGCTTCCGCATATGGTTTCAGCCGCCGCTTTGGGGGCTTTTTTGTATAAACGATCTACGGTCAGGAATTTAGGAAATGGCAAAAGAGAAGTTTGAAAGAACGAAGCCGCATTGCAATATCGGCACGA